>BNJS01003904.1_pt1 | contig 107836 bp, 105 predicted proteins | sample 8540461 | NCBI WGS metagenome assembly BNJS01 (sample SAMD00202454, study PRJDB9452) | human saliva metagenome | isolation source: human saliva | place: Japan
AAGGTGTTGAGGAATTAGATTATTGTATTAAGTAATACAGTATCAAAATAACGAGAGGGTATAAAAGTGCAATTACTTTTTATACCCTCTCGTTTCTACGTTATGACTTTTGGTTCTTCCGTTAAATGTGTAAATGCTTTTCGTATTGCGTTAATGAAAGAATTGAAGTTTCTCATTAATTAAAAAAACAGAGCTAAGGTAGTCAACTGTCTGTCCCATTATTATCCTCTGACATTGAAAAACCATTTTATTTAAGACTTCGGTAATCTGTAGAAAAGGCTTTGAAAAATCATTACATAATCTCAAATAATACATCTATAAATAACGGAAATAACACATACAAAAAGCAGGTTTATAACCATAAGGAAATCAATTAGTTATAAAGTAGTAAAGTAAAAGGTGCTTAATTGGACTTCAAAAGGGCGTTAGTAAGGGTCTTAAAGGGCACCTTTTGCAAGTCAATTGGGCGTCTTTTAGAAGCCAAAAGAGCATGTATTGGTTTTGAGCTGTGTGAAAATAGTTTACAAGATTCGGCTAATGAGGGAATCATCTGTTTGTATAAGACAGATAGACATCGCACCTAATTGCACTTGTCATGTAGTTTATTCCCCTTTATAAAACTATTTAATAGGGAGTAATCATTCCGTTTATGTGGATTAATCTCATTCTACTAAGAATCTATGCTGTTAACGGAAGAACCTGATTTTTGGTATTTGATAGGTGATATAATATTGATAACCGATATTGTTAATAGTGCACCACCTTCTATAACCGTAGTTGTGTCTTTACAATACAAGCCTATTATTATGAAGAGTGCAGACATTACGACATCAAAGATGTTCTGTGTTCTATTACCAGTTAACGCTTTTAAAATGTTCTGTGTCTTACTTTTCGAACACCCCCAGATACAGAAAACAATCAATATAAGGGTAAAAGCAGATAGTATGTAAACAAGGCTGTCTTGTTGGATATAAGTTATTACCAAGCATAATATAATAACCATTCTCATAGCCCAAGGTAAGAAATAGATAGGTTTACTCATACTTTGAATCTTATGTTTTATGATTAAAAAGTTATTTGTTCCTTGCAAAGATAGTTGTTTTCACTTTAAAAAGAAAGTAAGTGTGGGTGAAAAATAGGAAAAATCGTTGTAAGATGACGATATAGTACTTCTTATGGCTTTTTAAAATATGCACTTTTCTACTTATTCCCAAGGTAAGAACGAAAAAGGAATTGACGGACAATATGAGAATAAAAGTTACTTGTTGAAAGATAACAAATAAATATCAATAGGGACAGACGCCACCGTCTGTCCCTATTGTTTGTAATATGTTAGAGTGAATGGTAAACTAAGAAATGAGGTGATTAAGCCCGAATTTATTTCTTTACGTTAAAGGTTAACACTGAACCTTTCTTCAAGATAACCCTTCGATTGGAATTGTCACTAAACAAAGGAATGTCTTTGGTGCAAGTCAACGTTAAGATTTCTCCGGTCTTAGTCTTCTCATATTGATGCCTTAAGTTTTTGATATGTGAATCACAGGCACCATCATATTCGTTTATATGATAATCTTCTTTATTGATAGTCAGATATAATACGTCTGCATAAGCATAGGTACTGTATTGTACGCTTACGTCGTTAAAATGAGCGTTGTAAACCTTATAGGATTTGTCGTACACGTCATCTTCGTCAGGTTCAATAGTGAAGTATGCTTTTGAGGCTTTCCCCTTGACAGCTATTGTCTTACCCGCAACGATATGGAGGTTGGCATAAGCGTCCATAGGTAGACGCTTTTTGGTTCCACATTTGTTAAATATTGAATTCAAAAAAGCAGGTCTGCTTATGTAATCTAAGTTGTTATCTTGTGCGTTGGTAGCTATGCAGGACAATGCAAGTAATAAGCTTAAAATAATCTTTTTCATTGCTTAATTCTTTAATATTGATACATTCATTTATTAGAATTCTGTGAATGTTTGGATTCAATAAATGTTTTTCGTCACCTTTGTTTGCGAATAGTAGCTGTTTTGTTGCAGTTCTTGTAAAGTAACATCGATATCGCTGCAAATGTAGATAATAGTTTTTTAATAAACAAACGTTGGATAGATTTTAGATAGGTTGACTTAGTTTTCGGTACTTTCTAACAACAAGTTGTCTCCGCTTCTGTAACATACAGCAAGATATTTAGCTTTCCGCACCATTGGTGCTAACGCTCCGCACCATTGGTGCTTACCAATCGCACGGCATGTGCTGAGTACTAACACATCGACTCAAGATGGGAAGAGAGGACCTTAATAACACATAGTAATGTGCTAATAGATCACTAATATGGGAAGGGTTTATCAGCCAGTACTAATCTTTTTGTTCCACTTCACTGATGAATTAAAATTACTATACAACACCGAAAGATTTTGTTTAATTTTTGAGGTTTGTGCGTCTTCTAAAACTATCCTCATTTATTAGGATAGGCTAAGCCTCCTTATTTTAAGTCTAAATACTATACATTTTGTTTAAAATACTTTGATAAATCATTAAAATATAGTATTTTTGCAACGCATTACGTATGTACTCATACCAACATCTTGGTATCTAATTTAATGAACAATAATTATGAGAGGGAGGCTGAATACAGTCTTCTCGCTACATTCATTTAGGAATAATAATTCTAACAATTTAAATATTTAAAAATCAAAACATTTATGTGGTTAATCAATTCATCTATTGGTAGAAAGGTGATTATGTCAGTTACTGGCATGGCCCTGATCCTATTCATGACGTTCCACTGCTGTATGAATCTTGTTGCGCTCTTCTCTGGAAAGGCTTACAACATGATTTGTGAGCTGTTGGGTGCCAACTGGTACGCAGTAGTAGCTACTGCTGGTCTTGGCGCATTGGCAGTTTGTCACATCGTTTATGCGTTCATTCTTACAGCGCAGAACCGCCGTGCACGTGGTGACAATCGTTATGCTGTTACAGAGAAGCCTGCAACTGTAGAGTGGGCAAGCCAGAACATGCTTGTTCTCGGTCTCATCGTGTTGCTCGGTATTGGACTTCACCTCTTCAACTTCTGGTACAACATGATGTTTGCAGAGCTCACAGGTATACATGTTCAGATTCCACCAAGTCATGGTTTTGAGTACATCCAGGGTAACATTTGCTAATCCAGTTTACGTAGTTCTCTATGTTATTTGGATTGCAGCATTGTGGTTCCACCTCTCTCACGGTTTCTGGAGTGCTATGCAGACAGTGGGTGTCAACGGTAAAGTATGGTTCAACCGTTGGAAGACCATTGGTAACATCTATGTTACGCTGTTGATGCTCGGCTTCCTCGTTGTAGTGCTTGCATTTGCTTTCCATTGTGCACCAAGCCTTTGCTGTGCTGCATAATTTAAGTATCTAAGTTGAAAATTTAATTCAAAACAATCATGACTAAGACATTAAATTCCAGAATACCAGAAGGACCAGTAGCTGAGAAATGGACCAACTATAAGGCTCATCAGCGTTTGGTTAACCCAAAGAATAAACTGAAACTGGATGTTATCGTTGTTGGTACAGGTCTGGCTGGTGCCAGTGCTGCCGCTTCTCTCGGTGAGATGGGCTTCAATGTATATAACTTCTGCATCCAGGACTCACCACGTCGTGCACACTCTATCGCTGCACAGGGTGGTATCAATGCTGCAAAGAACTATCAGAACGATGGTGACTCAGTTTACCGTTTGTTCTATGATACAGTGAAAGGTGGTGACTATCGTGCACGTGAGGCTAACGTTTATCGTTTGGCTGAGGTGTCAAACGACATCATCGACCAGTGCGTTGCACAAGGTGTACCATTCGCTCGTGAGTATGGTGGTATGCTTGCTAACCGTTCTTTCGGTGGTGCACAGGTAAGCCGTACTTTCTATGCAAAGGGTCAGACCGGTCAGCAGTTGTTGCTCGGTGCTTACTCTTCATTGAGTGCACAGGTTGCTACAGGTAAGGTTAAGCTCTATACTCGTTATGAGATGGAGGATGTAGTTATCGTTGACGGTCACGCTCGTGGTATCATTGCTAAGAACCTTGTGACTGGTAAGTTGGAGCGTTTCACAGCTAATGCTGTTGTTATCGCTACTGGTGGTTATGGTAACGCATACTTCCTTTCAACCAACGCTATGGGTTGTAACTGTACAGCTGCTATCCAGTGCTACCGTAAGGGTGCTTACATGGCTAACCCATCTTACGTTCAGATTCACCCAACTTGTATTCCTGTACACGGCGACAAGCAGTCTAAGCTGACCCTTATGTCAGAGTCTTTGCGTAACGATGGCCGTATCTGGGTTCCTAAGAAGCTCGAAGATGCTAAGGCATTGCAGGCAGGAACAAAGAAGGGATCTGATATTCCAGAGGAAGATCGTGACTATTACTTGGAGCGTCGCTACCCAGCATTCGGTAACCTCGTACCTCGTGACGTTGCATCACGTGCTGCTAAGGAGCGTTGCGACCATGGTTTCGGTGTTAACAACACTGGTCTTGCTGTGTTCCTCGACTTCTCAGAGTCTATCAACCGCCTTGGTATCGATACAATTCTTCAGCGTTATGGTAACCTCTTCGATATGTATGAGGAGATTACAGACGTTAACCCAGGTGAGCTCGCTAATGAGATTAACCGCGTGAAGTACTATAATCCAATGATGATCTTCCCTGCTATCCACTACACAATGGGTGGTATCTGCTGACTATGAGCTGATGACAACCGTTCCCGGTCTGTTTGCTATTGGTGAGTGTAACTTCTCTGACCATGGTGCTAATCGTCTTGGTGCTTCTGCTTTGATGCAGGGTCTTGCTGATGGTTACTTGTATTGCCATATACTATTCAGAACTACCTTGCTGATCAGGCACTTTGGGCAAAAGGTTCCAACCGACCGTCCTGAGTTTGATGAGGCTGAGAAGGCTGTTATGGCTGGAGACAGATCGTTTTGATGGGTATCCGAGGTAGCGTTCTGTTGACTCACTCCACAAGGAGCTCGGACACATCATGTGGGAGTATGTAGGTATGGGTCGTACCAAGGAAGGTCTTGAGGAAGGTCTCAAGCAGTTGAAGGCTCTCCGCGAGGAGTTCAACTCTAACCTCTTTATTCCTGGTAAGAAGGAAGGCTTGAACGTCGAGCTTGATAAGGCAATTCACCTCCGTGACTTCATCCTTATGGGTGAGCTCGTAGCTTATGATGCATTGCATCGTGAGGAGAGTTGTGGTGGTCACTCCGTGAGGAGCACCAGACAGAGGAAGGTGAGGCTAAGCGTGACGACGAGAACTTCTTCTATGTTGGCTGTTGGGAGTATCAGGGTGATGACACCAAGACACCAGAGCTTATCAAGGAACCTCTCGAGTATGAGGCAATCAAGGTACAAACACGTAATTATAAAAACTAGTTGACGAGTTGACGGGAGGACAAGTTGACAAGTTGTTAGCTTGTTCTGCCTTAAACATATTCCATTAGTATAATACAGACAATATACAAGATGTAATACAAACAAGGTCGATGAATACTCACAAGGATTTGATCGTCTGGCAGAAAAGCAATGGAACTTGTCTTAGAAGTATATAAGGCAACAAAGACATATCCACGGAAGAACTATTTGGATTAGCTTTCCCAAATGCGTAGAGCCGTTGTATCAATTCCCTCGAACATAGCAGAAGGTTGATGGCAGAATCCATACTCGTGAAACTGAGAGATTCCTTTAGTATAGCATTAGGTTCTGCGTGTAGTTAGAAACTCAATTGATTCTATCGAAAGACTTAGGGTATATCTCGACAGAACTTGCACAGCAACTATGCGATAAGACCCAAGGTATAATCAGAATGTTGACATTATTGATTAAGACTCTGAACAAATAACTTGTTTACTTTACAACTTGTTTACTTGTCAACTAAAACATAACACAATGGCAAGAAATATATCATTCACAATTAAGTATTGGAAGCAGAATGGTCCACAGGATCAGGGTCATTTCGATACACATGAGATGAAGAATATCCCAGATGACACCTCATTCCTTGAGATGCTTGACATCCTTAATGAGGAGTTGATTGCTGCTGGTGATGAACCATTCGTCTTCGATCACGACTGCCGCGAGGGTATCTGCGGTATGTGTTCACTCTATATCAACGGTACTCCACACGGTAAGACTGAGCGTGGTGCAACAACCTGTCAGCTTTATATGCGTCGTTTCAACGATGGTGATGTTATCACTGTTGAGCCATGGCGTTCAGCTGGTTTCCCAGTTATCAAGGACTGTATGGTAGACCGTACAGCATTCGATAAGATTATTCAGGCTGGTGGTTACACATCAATCCGTACTGGTCAGGCACAGGATGCCAATGCTATTCTTATCTCTAAGGACAATGCTGATGAGGCTATGGACTGTGCAACATGTATCGGTTGTGGTGCTTGTGTTGCTGCATGTAAGAATGGTTCTGCTATGCTTTTCGTTTCATCTAAGGTAAGCCAGTTGGCTCTCTTGCCACAGGGTAAGCCTGAGGCTGCTAAGCGTGCTAAGGCAATGGTTGCTAAGATGGATGAGGTTGGCTTTGGTAACTGTACCAACACCCGTGCTTGCGAGGCAGTTTGTCCTAAGAACGAGAAGATTGCTAACATCGCTCGTTTGAACCGTGAGTTCATCAAGGCAAAGTTTGCTGATTAATCATAAGCAATTGGTAGTGGTCTGATAGGCTACTACCAAGCTTATTCAGAATATGAAATCCCATAGCTCTGTATAGGAGTTGTGGGATTTTTTTATTGATATCTTCGCCTGCATTTGTATGAGTTATTAGGTAATTTTTATCCTTTTATTGTTTGTCTTAAACGAGAATATTGCCTATATTTGCAGTGTTATATTATTCTATCTGATTGAAAGGAGGTTTAGTTATGAGACGGAACTTAATTTTAGGAGTGTTTTCTATCGTTGTTTTATTTTTGTACAATGGCTTGTTCTAAATACTTCGTTTGTCGAGAGTAATGCCGTTACTTCTGATGCTCATACAAGGTAAGTCAAATTACGGAATTGTTTAAGAGCTATGGTTGGAAGTTAGATATGACAATCAATGAGGCAGAACGAAACCGGTTAATCGAGAATATGGACTATAATAAGGTAAAAAGCATTATTAGAAGGAATGAAGAAGAGAAGTGATTCTGAGCCTTCTGACAGTGTAAAAATGAGGTATTGTAGGCGTTGTATTGATTAGCTTTTTCAATAGTATATAACGTATCAAGACGATGAGAATATAGCTCTGAAGCACCATAGTTTATGCCCTAAAATACTTGAATATACCTATTTATCAGTTTGCTTTGAATAGCCTTTTTACGAATTATTTTTCATGAAGAAAAATATTTATTTTTCATGAAAATAAATATTTCCACTCGTGAAAATAAATATTTTTCTTCATGAAAATAATTCGCAGAAGTACTTGTTTTTATCGCAGGAAAGGTAATGTAAGACATAGTATCAGAGGGTTATTATTACCTTTAAAGAGGATGAATTTAGTCGAAAACATAGTTTTTAAAAGACATAGTAAGATAGGAATAAAGTTTGAAGAGTAACATGGTTTATTTTGTTTTAGCTTCTAACCTTTTTATTCTTTACCTCTTAAAACTCTATCTTATCTCGTTTTTACTATTTTTGTACACAAAAGACGTAAAGTTAATTAAAACCTACGAATATCAATGAGTGAGAACAAACTTTCCACTAATGAACAGGCACCAACTGCTGATGCTCCAGTAAAGGCCAGTTATACTGAATATAAAGTTATTCCATCGCAGGGACATTGTATGATTGTGAAGTGTCGCAAGGGCGACCAGACAGTCGTATTGAAGACTCTAAAGGAAGAATACCGTGAGCGTGTATTGCTTCGTAACGCATTGAAGCGTGAGTTTAAGCAGTGCCAAAGACTCAATCATTCGGGTATTGTGCGCTATCAAGGTTTGGTAGAAGTTGATGGTTACGGACTTTGTATAGAGGAAGAGTATGTTGAAGGACGTACTTTGCAGGCTTATCTCAAGGAAAATCATACTGATGATGAGAAGATAGCTATCATCAATCAGATTGCCGATGCATTGCGTTATGCTCATCAGCAGGGTACTACTCATCGCAACCTGAAGCCTTCAAACGTGCTTATTACAAGCAGGGTGATTATGTGAAACTCATTGATTTCAGTGTTCTTTCACCTGAAGATGTTAAGCCTACAGCTGATACAACTCGCTTTATGGCACCAGAGTTGAAAGACCAAACGATGGCAGCAGACGGTACAGCTGATATCTATTCGCTTGGTACTATTATGAAGGTGATGGGGCTTACATTAGCTTATAGTGAGGTTATCAAGCGTTGCTGTGCTTTCAAGCGTAGCGATCGTTATAGCAATATTGATGAACTCTTTGCTGATTTGAACCATGAAGACTCCTCGTTCAGTATGCCAAAGATTGGTAAGGGCACTGTTGTTTTAGGCTTGATTATTGCTGTTGTTATTGGAGTTGGTGCGTTGCTTTATAACTATGGCGGTGCATTGGTTGATCAAGTTGGTAAGATAGATGTGTCATCTGTCTTTAGCTCTGATGCCGAAACAGCTCCAGAGGATACTGTAAAGGTTAATGTAACAGAGCAATCTGACAGTCTCTCTCTACTGAAGCTGAGGCTCCTGCAACAGGTAAGCTTGCCTTTATGAATAGGATGAAGCCAGCCCTTTACAAGGACCTTGACAATATCTTTGAGAAGAACTCTGCAGATAAAACAAAATTGTCAAAGGCTATCAAAACCTATTATCGTGGATTGATTCAAGCTAACGATACACTCGACAATGAGCAGCGTGCTGAGGTTGATCGCGTATTTGGCGATTATGTAAAGCAGAAAAAGGCAGCATTAAACTAATAAAATCCAAACACAACAGAGGTAAGGACTAAGTCATGTAGATATGATGTTTGACTTACTCAGTGATAGTGTTTACAGAAGGCAGGGGCAGAGGCTGTGCTTTCTTTCAGAACCTTGAGAGGGCGTGAGAGGAAGACAGTGTCTGCCCTTGTTAGCTTTCGTATATAGGTATGTGCGTTATAGTCGACAAATGAATGAGAACTACTGCGGCTGCAATTCATAGATAGCTGTAGGATAGATAATAAACAAACGGAATGAAACGAATCTTTTATATATTCTTTGCTGGCTTGCTGTTTGCAAGCAGTGTGCAGGCACAGACACCAACGATGAGTCGTCGGCAGGCTGCTGGTCGGTCAATGGAGCAGCAGGGATTGGTGAATATTAAGCATGTGGACCCTTCTATCAAGGTGGCTTTGATGTATGCTCGTATGGATAACTTCTGTAATCGAGTGCTTTATCATGACTTGCGTGATGCCTACGTGCTGCCCGCTTGTGCTGACGCATTGCGTAAGGCGCAGGCGGAATTGAAGCGTCGTCGACCCGATTTGAGCCTTTGTATATTCGATGCTACACGACCAATGAGCGTGCAGCAGACGATGTGGGACGCAGTGAAAGATACCCCAAAGTATTTCTATGTGTCTAATCCTGCGCACGGAGGAGGTATGCATAACTATGGGATGGCTGTAGATATTAGTATCTGTAAGGCCTCTTGGAATGATGCTACATGGCGTGATGGTGCCACACGTTGTTTGATAGATACGATCCCAATGGGTGTGAAGGTAGACCACATGGGGATAGCCAGTCATATTGATAAAGAGAATGACCTCGTTGCTCGTCGTCTTATCTCTCGTGAGGCATTAGCCAACCGCCGACTCCTTCGTGAGGTGATGAGTGCTGCTGGTTTCATGCCTTTACGTACCGAGTGGTGGCACTTCAACCTTTGTACAAGGGCTTGGGCAAAAGCAGAATTTGAGGTGGTGAGGTAAAAAGGAAGAAAAACCACTGCTCGCTTACTCTATCAAGTAGCCCCTCTCCCTTGCCCTCCCCCAAAGGGAGGGTGGAATACTGAGATACCCCGATGTTAAATGGAAAGTAAGAAGATATGAGGAAGGGTAGTGTGAACAGGTAAGAAGGTTATATGCAAGAATCCTTAAACAAGATATAAGATTCTTTAGGTAAGGTGTTGGAGTATTTAATAGGATAAAAGTATAGGCAGATAAGATGGATAGAACGGACAAAATTAGCAAGAGGAATTTCCTTTGCCACGATATGTGCAGGAAGTTTTGAGCAAACATAACATTTCACTCCCCTCCCTTTGGGGAGGGGTAAGGAGGGGCTGTTCGGTAGTCTTTCTGTCTTAGCCCTCCAATCCCACCGCTACCCTGATATTGATATGCCCTTCTTGCTCGACCAGTTGACAGGATGGCAAACTGCGCGCACGAAACTGCCGTTGTGGGCAGCGAATGAGGATATATCTATCCCCGCATTTATCGATGGAACAATGTTCAAGTGAGCAGACTGCGGAATATAAGGCGCGATTAGTAGCACGCCTTGTAGGGCTGGAGAACATAGCTTCTTCTGACCTTAATAACGATTGTAGTAGACCTTCTGCTGGAGAAGAAACTACTCCAAAGCAGCAAGAATATCATGTTCGGAACAGTTTTGAAGGGTCGATCTGCGACCTAACAGGCGGCTTTGGCGTTGATTTCTCCTTTATCGCGCGTAGCTTCAAACGTGCTATTTATGTTGAACAGCAGGATAATTTATGTGAATTGGCACGTCATAACTTCCATGCTTTAGGCTTAATACAAGCTGAAGTAGTTAATGGTGACGGTACAACTTACCTCCATCAGCTCGACCATGTGTCTGTGTTATTCCTCGATCCTGCGCGTCGTAACGAGCAAGGAGGTAAGACTGTGCTCATAAGTGATTGTACACCCGATGTCTTGGCATTAGAAGAAGAACTCTTAGAGAAGGCTGATTCTGTTGTTATAAAGCTGTCGCCAATGCTCGATTGGCATCGTGCTGTGGACGAACTCAATTGTTTGGGCAATGTTGTTCGTGAGGTACATATCGTCTCTGTACGCAATGAATGTAAGGAATTACTGCTGGTATTGCAGAGAACGAAAGGTGAAACAGATGACAAAACGGCTACGGAAAAAGCCTTGCAGGTCTTCTGTGTGAATGATAATAACATTGTTTCTTATTCTCTTGATGAGGCTTTAAGCGTATCGCAGCGACTTCTTTCGGCTGCTCCAAAAGCTGGTCAGTATCTCTATGAGCCCAATGCTTCATTGATGAAAGCAGGCTGTTTTGCTTTGCTCACTGTTCGTTATCCACTTTCAGCACTCAGTCTTAATTCTCATCTTTTTGTCTCTGAGGAGGCTATTAATGATTTCCCAGGTCGTCAGTTTGAGATAACAGCGGTTTCATCGTTCAATAAGAAAGAGTTACGACGTAGTCTTTCGGGGATAGACAAAGCTAATCTTGCTGTGCGCAACTTCCCTATGAGTGTTGCTGATTTACGCAAACGATTAAAGATAAAAAGAAGGAGGAAACGTTCACCTCTTTGCAAAACCACGGATGCAGAAAGCAATCACCTGCTTTTCGTTTGCAAGAAAACAGCGATACCAACTTGTGACTCTCAATAAATTTACCTAACTTTGTAGTCTTTTCGTTGCGTAACAGAAGCTATGTTTCTTGTCCGCTGAATATGGCGGGTCAGACACTGTTTGGTTAATAGCATAACGACTTTTAAATAGAAATATATGATAAATAATTACCGATAAAACCTATTAAAACAATGAACAGGTATTTCAAAATGGTCATCGCTGCAGCGTTGATTGGTGTAACAACATCGGCTAATGCGATTGATCGTAAGACATTAGCACAGTACGCTTCTTCGTTACAAGGACTGAAGAAAGAGCAGTTAAAGGCAGCTTTACACAAGCTGATGGACAAGAAGAAAGTCTTACCATACGGCGGAGGTGGTAAAGGAACGTGGTGGGGATTCTGGTATTCAGACCGTGATCCGCAGACAAACGAGTGCTATAATCGTTATAGCGACAAGAAATTCTACTTTGAAAGCACGAATACTGGTAAGTCTATTGCCGGTATGAATATCGACATTCTTTCCCTAAGAGCTGGTGGGGTGGTCATAAGAATGATGCTTGGTGTGATCTCTATAACCTTTATCCATCCGACTCTCATGCTAACAGTTCAAAGAGTAACTTTGTTATGGGCGTTGTTGTCAACGTTAAAGAAGAAGCTGGTGTGGGTTATGACAAGGTTGGAACGGGTTATGCTGACGGCAGACTTGTGAAGATGTGGGAGCCGGGCGACCGTTTCAAGGGCGAATTCTCACGCAGCTATATGTATATGGCTACCACCTATCAGAACTTAAGCTTTGTTTCAGAAGGTGCCAATCAATTGCAGACGGGAGCTTATCCAACGCTGAAAAAGTGGTCATCAGACCTCTTCCGCCAGTGGAGTAAGAATGACCGTGTTGACGAGATGGAAATCAAACGTAACGAAGCTGTCTATAAAATTCAGGGCAATCGTAACCTTTTCATCGACTATCCTAACCTTGCTGAGTACGTATGGGGTGATAGTATGGATGTGGAGTTTAACCCTAATTATGCTATAACAACCGCTTCAGACGATGCACGATACACAAGCGTGATAGTTCCTGAAGACCCAGTAACGCCAGACGATCCGCAGGTAACACCGCAGGGTGGCACTTTCGTAAAGACAACAACAGTCCCAGTATCAGGCAAGCGTTATGTTCTTGTAGCTAATACTGGTAGCAATTTCGTTATAGCATCTACTTTGAAGGGCAAGAGTTTTGGCTATCTGCCAACAAAGGGCATCACTGATAATAATGAAAAGGTGAATGTTGCTGATGATCAGTCGGTTCTTACTTTGGAGCAGGGAACAACAGGTTTCTATATCAAGGATGCTAACGACAAGTACTTCGGGCAGGAGGATAAGTACAAGACCGTTCAGTTTGTGACTAAAGATAAGGCGGTAGAGTGGACATTGGAGCCAAAGGCTGATGGTACATTCACAATCACATCTTCTACGGGTCACGTACTTCAGTACGATACCAAATATAAGACATTTGGTGCTTACAAGCCAGCTTCAGCTAATGGAATCTATCCAATGCTCTATGTAGAGGACACGACAGCAGGAATTGGAACCGTGTGGACTGTAACAACCACAGATGATGCTGTTTATAACTTGCAGGGCGTTCGTATGCCAGCTGATGTACAACTCGCTCCTGGTATCTATATTCGTGGTGGTAAGAAGTTTATTGTGAGATAAATAATCCAGATAATAAGCGAAGTTATTGATAATAAATGGCTTCATAATTCCTTGTGAAAAAGGGATTATGAAGCCTTTTTTAATGGTCGAATGATAATATCTTGCAGATTTGATAAGGCTGAACAACTTTTCTGTTGACGTCAGACACGAGTGGTGCGAATGGTTAGCACGAGTGGTGCGGATGCTTAGCACGTGTGGTGCGGATGCTTAGCACGTGTGGTGCGGATGCCTAACACGAGTCCTTATGACTGAGTAGTAGGGTAGTGATAGTCAATAAAAAGGAGCGTAAATTTGCCAATCTACCTTTTTTTTAGTACTTTTGCACGTTTAAGATTAGGAAAATAACGAAATTAAAAATACTAAATGTCATCAGTTCAGATAAAGAGAGTAGAAACGAAGAAAGACTTAAAGGATTTCATTGAGTTTCATTATGATCTCTACGAGGGCGATCCTTATGATGCCCCAAACCTCTATAGCGATGAGTTGAATACGCTGTCAAGAGACAAGAATGCTGCTTTTGACTTCTGCGAAGCTGAGTATTTCCTCGCCTTAAAGGAGGGGAAAGTGGTGGGGCGTGTAGCTGCCATCATCAATAATAAGGCAAACGAAAAGTGGGAAAAGAAGGATGTTCGCTTCTGGTTTGGATAGACTTCATTGACGATATCGAAGTGTCAAATGCTCTGTTGAAGGCTGTTGAAGACTACGGCAAAGAGAAGGGCATGACCTCTATTGTTGGTCCACTTGGTTTCACAGATATGGACCCAGAGGGTATGTTGACATGGGGCTTTGATCAGCTCGGTACAATGGCAACCATTTACAACTACGATTATTATCCAAAGCACATGGAGAAACTTGGTGGCTGGGAGAAGGATAATGACTATGTAGAATATCGTCTTGATGTTCCAGAAACAGCTCCAGAGAAATACACAAAGATTGCAGAGATGGTGGAGAAACGTTATAATCTCCATGCGCGTAAGCTGACCAAGAAGGAAATTTTCGAGGGTGGTTATGGCAAGAAACTCTTTGACTTAATCAATGTGACTTACTCTCATCTCTATGGCTTCTCAGAGTTAACTGATCGCCAGATAGACCAGTATGTAAAGATGTATTTCCCACTTGCCGACCTTGATCTCATCACTGTTATTGAGGATGGCAATAAGGATAACCAGTTAGTTGGTCTTGCTATTACGATTCCATCACTGACACGTGCCTTGCAGAAGTGTCGTCGTGGACGTCCTTTTCCCATTCGGATGGTGGCATTTGTTACGTGCAATAAAGTTCCATAAGACAGAAGTAGTAGACCTTCTTTTGATAGGTGTTCTGCCAGAATATCGTTCAAAGGGAGCGAATGCACTTGTCTTCGCTGACCTCATTCCACGTTATGTGAAGTACGGCTTCAAGTGGGGTGAAACGCACGTGGAGATGGAAACCAACGAAAGCGTACAGAGCCAGTGGGGTCCATTAGACCCAACTATGCACAAGAAGCGCAGATGCTATAGAAAAGCTATTGGGTGATGGATGATGAGTGTTGGGTGTTGATGGACAGCTTTAACATGTGTTCTTTTTATATTTTCACGTGTTTCTTCTATTTCAACACCTAATTACTCATTAATGAACACTCAATATCATTAAATAGTCAAGCCCTTATGACCTAATAATTAACCCTCAATAACCAATCATTCACAGTCAATAACCCAGCACATGGATAAATCAACAGCAACCAACCCTCAATCCTCAACACCCGTATCTTACACCGACGATAATATCCGACATCTATCGGATATGGAGCATGTACGTACTCGTCCACGTATGTATATTGGTCGTTTGGGCGATGGAAAGTTGCCTGAAGATGGTATTTATGTACTCTTGAAGGAGGTCATTGATAACTCTATTGACGAGTTTAAGATGAATGCTGGCGACCGTATTGAGATTGATGTGGAGGATAATCTGCGTGTTAGTGTGCGCGACTATGGGCGTGGTATTCCACAGGGTAAGCTTGTTGAGGCTGTGTCTGTACTGAATACGGGTGGTAAGTATGACTCTAAGGCATTTAAGAAGAGTGTCGGTTTGAATGGTGTCGGTATCAAAGCTGTTAACGCTCTCAGTTCTCGTTTTGAGGTAAAGAGCTATCGTGATGGTAAGGTACGTGAACTATCGTTTGAGAAAGGTAACCTCCAAAGCGACAAAACAAAGAAGTCTGCGGATGAGAATGGTACTTATATCTACTTTGAACCAGATGCAACGCTCTTCAAGAATTATAGCTTCCATGATGATATTGTGGAGGAGATGCTTCGTAACTATACCTATCTAAACACAGGATTGACCATTATGTACAATGGTCGTCGTATACTTAGTCGACATGGTTTGAAGGACCTTTTGACTGATAATATGACCGTTGATCCATTGTATCCGATTGTTCACATGAAGGGAGAGGATATTGAAATCGCTTTCACACACACCAATCAATATGGCGAGGAGTACTACTCCTTCGTGAATGGTCAGCATACAACACAGGGCGGTACACACCAGACAGCTTTCAAAGAGCATATTGCTAAGACAATAAAAGAGTTCTTTGGCAAGTATGAGTATGGTGATATTCGTAATGGATTGGTGGCTGCTATCGCTGTAAACGTTGAGGAACCCGTGTTTGAGTCACAGACAAAGATTAAGTTAGGTTCCACACAGATGTCACCTGATGGTGAATCTATCAATAAGTATGTGGGCGACTTTATCAAGACAAACGTCGACAACTATCTCCATATTCACAAAGAAGACTTCACCGATATACTTGAGAATAAAATCAAGGAAACCGAACGCGAGCGTAAGGCAATGGCTGGTGTTACGAAGTTGGCACGCGAGAGAGCGAAGAAAGCCAACCTCCATAACCGTAAGTTGCGTGACTGTCGTGTACACTATTGTGACGTAAAGAACAATCGAAAAGAGGAGAGTTCAATCTTCATTACAGAGGGTGATTCTGCCAGCGGAAGCATCACTAAGAGTCGTGATGTCAATACACAAGCTGTCTTCTCATTGCGTGGAAAGCCGCTTAACTGCTTCGGTTTGACCAAGAAGGTGGTGTATGAGAATGAGGAGTTTAACCTGCTTCAGGCTGCACTTGATATTGAAGACGGACTCGATTCACTCAGATATAACAAGGTGATAGTCGCAACGGATGCCGATGTTGACGGTATGCACATCCGTTTACTCATCATAACTTTCTTCCTTCAGTTCTTCCCAGAGCTGATAAAGAAAGGGCATGTATATGTCCTTCAGACACCACTCTTCCGTGTTCGTAATCGTCGAACAAAGATTAAGAACAAAGAGGTAATTGCCGAAGCGGACGCTCGTCGTGTGAAAGGAGAGAAAAAGAACGACTTTATTACACGCTATTGTTATTCAGAGGAGGAGCGTATCGCTGCTATCACTGAGCTTGGACCAGATCCAGAAATCACCCGATTCAAGGGTCTTGGTGAGATTTCTCCTGACGAATTTGCCCATTTCATCGGTCCAGATATGCGTCTTGAGCAGGTTACGTTACATAAGAATGACCAAGTAGCTAAGCTCTTGGAGTATTATATGGGTAAGAATACGATGGAACGCCAGAACTTTATTATTGACAACCTCGTTATAGAAGAGGACCTTCCTGACGTGGAAAAATAATAAAGAAAGTCGGTAAAAGGGATAGAATTTCCAAATGATGTCCGTACGATAGTTGGTACATCTGTGAGTAATGTAAATAAAATTGAAGAGCAAAAGGCTGTTTTTAAAGGGGCTTTTTTTTACTTTCTTCAAGCATATAACAAAACTATTAAAACATAAGATTAGGATATGACAAAGTATATTTATCTTTTACTTTTTTACCTTTTTACCTTTTTACCTTTGTCGGCGCAGCAGAGTAACGACTCTCCTTTACGCAAACTGCAGTTGGCAGAGATGGCAATTAAGAACTTCTATGTAGACTCTGTGAACGAGCAGAAGTTAGCGGAGGATGCTATCAGGGGTATGCTCGAGAAGCTCGACCCACATTCTACGTACACCGATGCAAAGGAAACCAAAGCGATGAACGAACCATTGCAGGGTGACTTTGAGGGTATTGGCGTGCAGTTCAATATGATTGAAGATACACTTGTCGTTATCCAACCTGTTGTCAACGGACCATCTCAGAAGGTGGGCATCCTTGCTGGCGACCGTATCATCAGTGTGAACGACTCTACTATCGCTGGTGTGAAGATGGCACGTATCGACATTATGAAGATGTTGCGTGGTAAGAAGGGAACGAAAGTGAAGTTGGGATTGTGCGTCGTGGCGTGAAAGGTGTGTTGACCTTTGTTGTTACACGTGCTAAGATACCTATTCATACCATCAATGCTTCTTATATGATTCGTCCTAATGTAGGGTATATCCGAATTGAAAGCTTCGGAATGAAGACCCATGACGAGTTCATGTCGGCTGTTGACTCACTGAAAAAGAAGGGAATGAAGACCCTACTTCTCGACCTACAAGACAATGGCGGAGGTTATCTTCAGTCTGCTGTTCAGATATCAAATGAGCTTCTCAAGGACAATGACATGATTGTTTACACCGAAGGACGTCGTGCTCGTCGCCAGAATTTCAAGGCAATTGGTAACGGACGTTTGCAGGATGTAAAGGTTTATGTAATGGTGAACGAGCTTTCGGCTTCGGCTGCTGAGATAGTCACTGGTGCTATTCAAGATAATGACCGCGGAACGGTTGTGGGTCGCAGAACCTTTGGTAAGGGACTTGTACAGCGTCCGTTCGACCTCCCTGATGGTAGTATGATTCGTCTGACGATAGCCCATTATTACACGCCAAGTGGTCGTTGTATTCAGAAACCTTATACAAAAGGCGACCTGAAGGATTACGAGATGGATATCGAGAAACGATTTAAACATGGCGAGTTGACCAATCCAGACAGTATTCAATTCTCTGATTCTTTGAAGTATTACACCATCCGCAAGCATCGTGTTGTCTATGGTGGCGGTGGTATTATGCCTGATTACTTCGTTCCACTTGATACCGCAAAGTTTACACGTTATCATCGTATGTTGGCAACAAAGAGCATTATCATCAATGCTTATTTGAAGTATGCTGATGCGAATCGTCAGGCTTTGAAGGCGCAATACAGCTCATTTGACGCGTTTAATAAGGGTTATGTGGTACCGCAGTCGTTACTCGATGAAATTGTGGCAGAGGGTAAGAAAGAAAAGGTAGAGCCTAAGGATGCTGCCGAATTAAAGGAAACACTTCCTCATATAGCTTTACAACTAAAGGCTCTTACTGCCCGTGATATCTGGGATATGAACGAGTATTTCCGTATATGGAATGAGCAGAGTGATATTGTCACCAAAGCTGTTGAACTTGCTACGGGTAAATAGAAAGGCTGCATCATACGCTCTTTTAAAGGGTTTAGTCTGTTTTGTAATATAGCCTTGTTTGGCTAATAATATAAGAAAAGGTGCTTAATTGGACTCCAATTAAGCCCTTTTTTGTTTCTATCTAAACCCCAATTAGCCGTTAGAGTCTAAACAGACTTTATTTTATTATCGAACAAACTGGGGTTAATTATCCCTATAATTACTCTGCAACTTAGACTAACTCACACGTAAATTTATAAGTTATTCTCCATCACAATACATCTTTTTCACAGAGAGCTAAGCCTCCGCACAACATGTGCTAAGCCTCCACACCATACGTGCTAATGCTCCGCACATCACGTGCGGAGCATGAATAGATAGCTTATAAGTAATGCTAAGCACGGCAAGACGAGGTTTGTTAAGTCCTAATACTATTCCTTTCTCTTGTTTAGCCTAAATCAGTCATCAGAGCATAAACATATTTTTGTTTTGCTGTCGTGCAGATTAAACTGTCTTTGCAACGCAGGCGTAGCGAACAATGTCAAGTTACAAAGATAGACAAGATGTCGAAAAGAAATTAAAGCTGTAGGAAACAATACTCAAAGTAAGAATTATGAATATTGTGGTCTAATGATCGATTTGGATTTAGATATGGCTTTTGACAAAGAGGAGCAGATAAACAATAAGGGCTGAAACCCAAAATTGGATTCCAGCCCTTTACTTTTTAATGTGGGAAACTTTACCTATAATATAATAAAAGCTTATTATTCGCCACTCATTTCCTTTAATAGAGCGAGAGCTTTATTTTCGTTTTCTTCCATAATCTCACGTTCACCAGGACCCTTGTCGTCGATACCACAGAGGTGAAGGATGCCATGAATGATAACCCGGTTAAGCTCGTCTTCGTATGACTTCTTGAACAGTTCGGCATTAGTACGGACCGTGTCAAGCGAGATAACGAGGTCGCCATTGAGCACGTCATCCTCATCATAGTCGAAAGTGATGATATCCGTGTAGTAATCATGTCCTAAATACTCGTTGTTAACTTCGAGAATCTTCTCATCATCTACGAACATATAACCAATTTCTCCAACCTTTCGTCCATGGGTTGCAGCAACAGCTTTAATCCAACGAGTAATCTCTCGCTTCTTGATTTTAGGCATCTTAACGCCTTCAGCACTATATGTTATCATCGTGTTCTTGTTTTATCAATGTGCCTTGTGAGCATCTTTCTAATCGTTAATATCCCTTTGGTAGGAACTCAGTGATGTCTCTTCCAAAGTTGTTCAGCTCTCTTACAACGCTTGAGCTGATACTTTCTAATTGTGGTTCTGCGTAGAATAAGATGGTTTCAATACGGCTCAAGCGTCGGTTGATGTCGGCTTGTTCACGCTCATATTCGAAGTCTTTACGCAACGTACACCCTTAATGATATATTCGGCTCCCTCTCTTTGTGCAAAGTCTATGGTGAGGTCGCTGTATGCCTTTACTTCAATCTTTGGCTCGTTAGCATAGAGTCGTGCTATACGTTCGGTTCGTTCCTCCGTACTGAACATATACTTCTTCCGCTCATTGACACCAACACCAATCACAACCTTGTCAAAGAGGGGCAGTGCACGGCATACAATAGAGTCGTGCCCTATTGTAAATGGATCAAAGCTTCCAACAAATATACCTATTTTCATTTGTTTATTTTCTGCAAAATATTGCCAATGAACATAAAGTAAAGCTTGCTTTAACTTTGCCGAATGCAGCTTATTTTATGCAAAAATACTGCCAATGAACATAAAGTAAAGCTTGCTTTAACTTTGTCGAATACAGCTTATTTTCTGCAAAAGTACTCTATTTCTATTATATAACCAAAAAAGCTGGTGGATTATTTTCCACCAGCTATTCCTTGAATATCCTGTAGTGAGATATTACCAAGTAGGTTGATAATTGTTATTTCATTGCGTTCTATGGCAAGCAGGGCAAACTCTTTCTTTCCATTCGGGTAATGCCGCTCGTAGATAGTAGTATGTTCGCTCCCCTCATTGACTTGCATTACAATCGAATACTTTTGTTGATTGAAGATGCTTTGGGCAGACTTCTTGATAGAAGGAATCAGTGAAGGACGTTCGCAGGAGAGTATCTGCAGATAGTCGAGACGGCTGGCAATCTTACTAATATCCTTGTTACCTGCTTTCACATTTCCCATCATACGCATCATATTACGCGATATATAGACGGTAGAGACACCATCCGTTTCGCTGTATTTATCGAACAATGCCTTTTGAGCGAATGCCGTTATACAGGCTATCATAGTCATACAAAGCGTTAAAATAATTCTCTTCATAATCTAATCCCTTGTTTTATTAGTGATGTTCTCGTTAGCGTCAATACCCTTATTGAGCGTCTTTGAGAATTTCATCAGTGCTTTTGACGTCTCGGCGTAAGCGTCTTTAGCGTTAGTATAGGTGTCCTGTTCAGTTTGTGGAGACTTATTCTCGTTTTGATAAACGATAGCTCCCGCGGCAAAGAGAAGCAACAGACTGGCTGCTATCCCTACTACCCAGCGCAGGTTGATATGCCTTATCGTGCGGCAAGTAGTGACTTCTAAGGTGTTCCACTGGCTAATCTGACGACTGAGACGCTCTTCCATTCCTGCTGGTGTAGGACATTCAGAAGACTGGAGAGCCGTAAAGAAGATGCTTTCCTCCTTCAAATTAGCATCGATGTCTTTGCTATTGAAGTATGTACGCAGCGTCTTCTCCTCCTCTTCGGTGGTCATTCCATCGTAGTATCGGTCAAGTAAACGCTTTATTTCTTCAGTCTTTATCATATCTCATTGCTTTTATCTGTTCTCTAATCTTCTTCGGGCTCGGCTGAGAATACTTCTTATATTCACCTCCGTAAGCCCTGTTTCGATGCTGATTTCCTCAAAACTGCAGTCTTCAATATCACGCATCAGCATGATTTTTGCCTGTGGTTCAGGTAGATGGGTAATTAACTGCCTTACGCGTTGGTATTCGTCAGCCTGCTCTAATTGCTTACTTATGTTCTGTGAGGAGCTTACTTGCAGACTTCCCACATCTTTGTCGACTTCTTGAAGGTGTCCTGCTCTCATCTTGTCATAGAAGAGTCGGCGTAGTACTGTTATACTATAAGCCTCGGGATTATCCACCATTCTCATCTTATCACGCTGCATCCAGAGTTTTAGGAAGGTCTCTTGTACCATATCCTCAGCAGCTTGCGCGTTGCTCATCAGCCTATATGCCACCGAAAAGAGTTTCCGATGGCAGGGTAGGAATAGCTGTTTGAATTCGCTTGCTTGCATAGGCAGATGTGCGTTTTAGACAATAATCGGCTATGATGTAAGGTTGTTCGCCCTATAACTTATAGCTTTTCAGATTCTTCTTGTTGGTACTTTCTTTCACAACAGAGTCGACATCGTTAGGACTTATCTTACCTTTAATCTGCACTATGGCGCCATCTTGTTTGTCAATAGCGAGAATGAGCACTTCACGAATGCACCCTTTCTTTTCTTTGAGGTAAACATAATTAGTCTCATCTGCCTGCTTATTGTAGATGATTGGCGTATATCCCTTAGGATGGAAGGTCTGAACGGTGTTTCTAAAACGGCTTTTTACAATCGAATCACAGTCGTCAAAGACAAGTATACGAAAGGAAGACACCGCTTTCAGAGCCTTGGAATCGTCCGAATGGCCTTTAGCAAGCACCTTCAAGAACGACATTAAGGCAGGTGTTATATGAAGATGAATAACGTTTTTCTCGTGCCTATATTGTTCAATTAGCCCTTTTACGCTCTGCGCTGAGGCTGATAATGTACTGAGAGCAAGGATGACTATGATGATAAACCGTTTCATAATGTGTCTTTGTTTACTTGGTTTGTGACTTTACGACATCATCAATATTAGAAGGATTGATATGTCCTACGATATTGATGAGTGAGCAGTCTTCTTTGTCCATAGCGAAGACAACAAGGCTCTGCACTTCCTTTTCGTTACCTTTAATGAAGATTCTGACCTTTTCGCCGTTCTCATTTGCCTTCACCATAGGCTCATATCCTTGTGTTTCCAGCTTACTGATACGGTTGTATAAGTTGTCTTTTAGCCTTTGGTCAGCCTTCTCAAAAGTTAAAATTTGCAGTCCGTCGATTTGCTCAGCGAGTGCATTAGCGGTCTCGTCGTTGGCAGCCTTCAGTCCAAGCTTTATGAGTGTCTTAGGCAAGTTGACGTAAGTGACGTTATTTCCACTCTTAAACTCTTTGAAAATAGACCCTATCTCATCATTCTTAGGTTGTGTGATGAGACTCGTTGGGTTGGCTTTTACGGTGCAGCTTGAGCATAGAATGGCTACAGCGAATGCGATAGTAAAGATTGTTGTTTTCATTGTCTTGATGTTTAATTAGGTTGGTAAATCAGTAATTGTTCACATCTATAGAGACGGAAGATAGGGTAGATTTGTGGCAAAGAAATGTCCTTTTTTTCAGTATAAGCATCTTTTATGGTATTAAGATACTATGCTAAAAGATGATAACAACCGCCAGCCATAGCCCTTATTACCCCTTTCATTTCCAGTGTAAAGAGGAGTCCTGTGAGCCTTGCGATAGGAATATTCGCTTGAATAGACAAGAGATTAATCTGCAAGTCATTGTTCTTAGCGAGCACCCGAACGATAGCTTCCTCTTCTGGAGACAAATCAGGGAAAAGCGTTCGTTCAATTCCTCGTTGTTGTGCCTGCTCTAATTTGATAGCATCATCCCATCCCATTGCCTTCACAAAATCAGTAGCTGACGTGATGAGGGCAGCCCCATTATCGCGAATAAGGTTGTTACAGCCCTCGCTATAATCCGAATGAACAGAGCCAGGGAAGGCAAATACTTCTCGTCCATAGCTACGAGCGATACTGCAGGTGATAAGTCCTCCGCCCTTGGCAGCCGATTCTACGAGGATTGTAGCATCTGCACAACCTGCCACGATACGGTTACGCTGTACGAAGTTGCGGGCAACGGGCTGCGTATGCGTGGTATATTCCGACAGTAATCCACCTTGTTTAATCATCTTTAAAGCTGTATCTCTGTGTCCACGAGGGTAGATATCATCGAGTCCATGAGCCAATACTCCTACAGTTTCAAAGCCATTCTCCAAGGCAGCTCGGTGTGCATGGATGTCTACGCCGTATGCAAGTCCACTGAGGATGAGTACATCTGGGCAAAGTGCTTTTAGTTCTCTGACAAACGAACGGATAATATCTTGCCCGTAGGTGGTGCAGTGTCGTGTGCCGATAATATTGATAACGTGTCGATTGTTGAGGTCGGCATTACCGAGATAATAGAGTAGGATAGGTGCATCTGGGCACTCTTTGAGCCGTTGTGGATAGCGTTCATCATTCATACAGATAGGCTCAATGTGATGCAGTTGGTCGTATTCCAACTCTTGTTCGGCTCTTTCTCTCAAGCTGTCAACATCTTTCAAGGCTTTTATAAGATGCGTTGAGGCTTCAGGAAGAATCTCTCTGATATCTCTTTTATGTTCTATGACAGCCGTGGCAGAGCCTGCTCGCTTGTAAAGTTCAGCCAATTCGCTGAGGTTAAAGCGAGTAAGTCGGGTCAGTAGGATTGAGTTTAAGGCTTCCATGGTGTAGGTAATGGTAGGTAGTAGCTCCCCACCTTCCCCAAAAATAGGGAAGACTTAGGGAGTAAATAAACTTTTACAATACTCTTGCAAACGCTTCATCGTATTCCTTGCTACTGCCCAATCTACCATTGATGAGCGTCACAAGGTCTACATCTGCATGGAAACAAAGGCGTTCATCACTGGCACGGAAGAGGTCGTGAGAGAACACCCAGCGTAGTCCATTCTTCTTTAATGACATACGTGAGATAATCTCGTCATCACAAGTAAACGGTACTTTATAAGTGAGTTGCATTCGTGCAACAACAGCATCAACGCCTTTTGCGTGCAGTTCAGAGAAACTAACACCCAATGATTTAAGGAATCTATGGCGTGTATGCTCTGTGTAATGCAGATAGTTTGCATTGTTTACGATACCTTGGATATCGCACTCATAGTCGCGAACATCCAATCTTGTCTCAAAGATGTATTTCTTCTTTTCCATAATCTATTTTGTTTTTAGGATTTTATTGGGCATATTAGGCCTATTAGCCTTATATGCCCCATTAGGCTTATTAGCCCAATTTTCCTAACCCTTTAATGATGATTTTCCCTTCAAATATTCATATCCAATCCTGCAACGCAGGCAGTCTTTTCGGTCGCAGTATGCTTTTTTCAACTGTATAAGGGCTTGCGAATCGCCCGCTGTCTCAACCATTAACCCCACTTCTTTCCACATCCTTACGATGTGATTATCCTCTGCTTTAACGCTTCGAGGAAGTTGAAGGCACGTTCACAGTACTTTTCTGCGTTCTTGTGTTTGCCGTAAGCGAAGAGGATAGGTGCAACGGTGTTGATAATCAGCAGATTCAATGATCCTGCTGATAGTTTCTTCTCGCTCTTAGCACTCTCTTCTCCAAAGACATAATGCGTTTCCCAGTAGCGTGTTACCTGTGTTGCTAATAGTTCTCGCACCTGCTTTACGCTCTCACATTCCAACAATTGCGACAATCCTGCCCGCTGTTCATAGTAGAGCCGAGCGAGTTGTGCGATGCGGATATGCGGAAAGTTCTGTGGTCGTAAGCGGAGGAACCGCCATTGATTAACGTCCATTGCTTGTAGTCCAAACTTATGTGCTAAGTACTGATATTCGCTTTTCAGCTCTGTGAAATAGCGATCGTTCAGTGCCTGCTGTTGGTATCGTTCTGGGATAGCTGCTATATCTAACAATCCAGCTTGCCCCAAGAAGAAGGCTTCAATCTGCATAAGATTGTCCCGATGATGGGCAATGCTCTGCAGCGGAATCAGTTTTGCCCATGTCTCGAGGCATCGCCATTGATACCGAAACCATAGTTGCGGGCAAGCGTTACGAAGTAAGCCGCTTCCCAAGAGCCGTCACAGTCTTTCACTCGTTGGGCTATTGCCTCTGTCTTCTGTTCCAACCTTTCAGTCTGTAAGGCACTCATCCATGAATGAACCATCAGTTTTGACAGACTTGGAATGATACGATAACAAGCTGGATATTCATCCGTTGTGAGCAGTTCTTCGTAATGTTCTCGCACATCTGTTGGCACTTGCAATCGCATTTGTGGCGGATAGTCGCCTTGTCTTGTCTTAACATCAACGTCGATAAACTCAGCCACATGCAGGATAACATTGTTATAATTCGGGTCGCGATCGTGTCGATGCAGAAACCAGTCAGACGCACGGTCGTGTATCTCCACATTACCCACCCATAGCGTTCCGCCAATCTTTACTTTGGCATTGAAGAAGTCTGGGCCAGCGTTATGATTATGTAGTCCAGCGTCAATGACTTCCACCTCCTGTCCGTCAGTAGTCTTAAGTTCTGTCAACGGAAACAGCTTGTGTTTCCATACATAATGGATGAGTTGCTCCATAATAGATTCTTGGTTTGTATCAGTACGCAAATATACAAAGTTTTTAAGAAAAATAGAAGTCTTATCTACGTATTTTTCTTATTATTCTGCACCATAGTTTCACTCATCTTCGCGCTTCGCACTATTGGTGTTAAGCCCCAGCACGATGCGTGTTTACCATCAGCACCATACGTGCGGGGCGTCAACACGATGATTGAAAATGGCAAGTGAGGAAGAAACTTATCTGTTGTTTTATCAGTAAAAGGCAACTTCCGACTTGCCTATACCTTATTTAAAAATACGTAAACTTATTTTGTTTTATGCCGCAAATCAGCTACCTTTGCAATGTTTTTAATTCAGATTAATTATGAAAATAGCATTGATAGGCTACGGCAAGATGGGGCGTATGATAGAACAGATAGCCCTTGAGCGTGGCCACGAAATCGTAAGTATTATTGATGTTGACAATATAGAGGACTTTGATTCTCCCGCATTTGCATCGGCTGATGTAGCCATAGAGTTTACGAATCCTACGGCTGCTTTTGCTAATTATCAGCGTGCTTTTGCACATAATGTGAAGGTTGTCAGCGGCTCTACGGGCTGGATGCAGGAGCATAAGGCTGAGGTTGAGCGTATGTGTACAGAAGGTGGACAAACTTTGTTTTGGGCAAGTAACTTCTCAATTGGCGTTGCTATTTTCTCTGCTGTCAACCGTTACTTAGCAAAGATAATGAATGGTTTCCCACAGTATAGCGTTGAGATGGAGGAAGTGCACCATGTTCACAAGCTCGATGCACCATCGGGAACAGCCATAACCCTTGCAGAAGAGATAATCAATGACCTCGACCGCAAAGACAAGTGGGTAAAGGGTTTCCAGCATGCAGCTGATGGCACGGAGTCTGGTAGCAATGAGGTTGCTGCCAATGAGTTGCCTATCGCATCTATCCGTCGCGACGAAGTGCCCGGTATTCATAGCATCAGTTATGACTCAGAGGCCGATAAGATTACGATTACTCACGATGCTCACAACCGTAAGGGCTTTGCTCTCGGTGCTGTCTTAGCAGCTGAATACACCAAAGATCACACCGGTTTGCTTACAACGAGCGATTTATTTAAGTTTTAAACTTGGGTGTTGGGTGCTGGGTGTTGGGTCTTGATGATTACTGATAGTTTTCAAAACTAATAGTTATTCATCATGCACCATCATATAGCTCATTATCTAATATTTGAGCTTCCAACATTTCATCACCACCCATCACTCACCACCCATCACCTATCACCATCATGATTGATAAAGAAAAAGCAGCCCTTAATCCAAAGAAGCAATGGGCAAGTTTATTTGTGTTCTCGTTCTCTACCTCCTTTTCCTGTTCTGGGTAAAGAGTTGGTGGGGATTGTTAGTAGTTCCATTTATCTTTGATGTGTATATCACAAAGAAGATTCGTTGGCAGTGGTGGAAGGATTCTGAAGGTCCTATTCGCTTTGTTATGGGATGGGTTGATGCTCTACTCTTTGCATTGGTAGCAGTGTATTTCATCAATCTTTTCTTCTTCCAGAACTACGTTATTCCTTCTTCTTCCCTTGAGAAGTCACTCCTCACGGGCGATTACCTCTTTGTGTCGAAGGTAAGCTATGGTCCTCGTATTCCTGAGACACCATTGACAATGCCGCTGACACAGCACACCTTGCCTATTATTAATACTAAGAGCTATATCTCTTGGCCACATTGGGACTACCGTCGTGTGAAGGGTTTGGGTAAGGTACAGCTCAATGATATCGTTGTATTCAACTTCCCTGCAGGTGATACTATCATGAGCGAACCAGCTTATCAGGGCAATGACTACTATTATGATGTCTATACAATGGGTACGAACTTCCTTGCACAACAGAACCCAAATATCAATCTGTCGGCGATGAATACACTTCAGCAGCGTGCTTTCTTTGATAAGGCATACGCTACGGGTAGAGCTTATATCGTCAGAAATGCAGGTACTTTTGGTTCATTAGATTGGCGCCCTACCGACCGTCGTGAGAACTATGTAAAGCGTTGTGTGGGTCTTCCTGGACAGACTTTGCAGATTAAGAATAAGATTGTTTATGTCGACGGAAAGGCAAATAAAGAGCCAGAGAAAGTCGAATATACCTATTTTATTAAGTTTAAAAACATCGCTGTTTCTGATTTCATAGGAGAACGTTACGACGAACTTCGCAAGGAATTGGAAATTAGTGATGAGGATGTACAGAGCCTTAGCCGTCTACATGGATATGACTTGAGCCAAGGTAACGTGCTTAATAAGGATATTCTGTCTTATGATGGTTATATGCCATTGACCAAACGAGCCGTTGCAGAGCTGAAACGTCAGGGACTCATTAAGTCTATGCGTCCTGTAACTGATAAGGACCTCTACTCTGGTCTAACCTATCCTCTCAATGGTTTTACAGGATGGACACGCGATAACTATGGTCCAGTATGGATTCCTGCAAAGGGTAAGTCGGTTACATTGACATTAGAGAATCTCCCTATTTATGAGCGTTGTATCAAGGTTTACGAGGGCAACGACTTGCAGGTGAAGGGCGGAAAGATATATATTAATGGTAAGCCAGCAAATAGCTACACCTTTAAGTTGGACTACTATTGGATGATGGGTGATAACCGTCACAACTCTGCCGACAGCCGTTTTTGGGGCTTCGTACCAGAGGATCATGTTGTAGGTAAGCCAATCTTCATCTGGTGGTCAAGCGATCCAGACCGTAAGGGCTTCGGTGGTATCCGTTGGCACAGACTGTTTAACTGGGTGGATAATATAAAGTAGGTGCCTCAAAGGACCTCCCCAAGCCCCTCCAAAGGAGGGGATGTGCAAGTTACCAAAGTTTGGTAAACGTTACACATCCCCTCTTTTTTTGTCATCGTTCAATTATATTATAAGCAAAACAGTTATGGTGTATTCTGATAAAAACAACATAGTCAGTTCAAACAATAGCAATATCGGTAACTTAACATTCCCTCCTTCGGAGGGGCTTGGGGAGGTCTTACTCTCCTCTGCTTACTTTGCTCCTATTCAATGGTATCAGAAGTTGAACCGCTATGACAGTTGCTTGATAGAGCAACATGATAACTTCGTTAAGCAGACTTACCGTAATCGTTGCGTAATCGCTTCTGCGAATGGTCCGCAGACCCTCTCCATCCCTGTCGAGAAGTTTGAGACTTTGAAGTGTCCGATGAAAGATGTGCGTATCAGCGACCATAATAATTGGCGTCACCAGCACTGGAATGCGCTGTTGTCGTCTTATGGTGAGAGTCCGTTTTTTGAATATTATGAGGATGATATACGCCCGTTCTTTGAGCGGAAATGGAAGTATCTCTATGATTTCAATTGGGAGATAACACTGAAAATGTGCGAACTCATCGATATTATGCCCTGTATGCGTCGCACAGATACCTATCAAATGGATGTTCCCGATGGAACCGATGATTTCAGAGATAATTCGTCCGAAGCATCCGGGTGTCGATACCGACTTTGTTCCTCGTCGTTACTATCAAGTTTATCAACAGAAGTTTGGTTTCCTGCCCAACCTTAGTATTCTTGACTTGCTTTTTAACGAGGGTAATGAGAGTGTACTATACTTATAAGAGGCCGTAAATGCAGTGTTTTTTTAGGCTGTAATAATCCCTTTTTATCTCTTCTCAATTCTTTAAAAGGTATGTTTTGCGAATTATTTTTCATGAAAAAAAGAAATTATTTACGTGAAAAAGAAATATTTATTTTCATGAAGAAAAATATTTATTTTCATGAAAATAATTCGAAAAAGGCGTAGAGTTGTTGTCTTATAACAGCTCTACGCCTTTTTTATTTAGCCTTTTCAGCGTTTTTACTTTGTCCCTTTTTAAAACAAAAATAGAAGGGAGATAGGATTACAATTGTCCTGCCTCAACCTGCAAGACAATACGCTCTACAAGTCTGTCTGCTCCATTTGGCTCGTAGCGTTTCTTCAAACTACTGCCGAAAGCCCACGCAAAAGCCTGATAGAAACCTGCTCGCACAGGTCCGAGGAAAGCTTGTACAAGTTCGTATGAGGTTGAATTACACTCACGGTCGATAAGCTTAATAAGCAGTTTACCTTGTGTGAAAGTCAGTTTCTTCATACGTGGCTTATAGGTGTTCCAGATTTCTTTCTCCACCTTCTTCATGTGTTCGTCACGCTCTTTCTTAGTAGGAATCGTCTCAAGATAAGCACCCGTTTCGAGAATAATCTGGTTACACTCCTTGGCTATTGGCAGCACCTTTTTGATGTTATAAACCAATCGATAGTAAGCTGTTTCTTGCGCCTTATTCTTGAATTCGAGCGGTGGGAAGACGTAAACTTTGCTTGTTCTGACATATTGAATGCTGTCGGCTCCCACCTTTGCCTTCCCGATGTGAACCATAGGTACAAACGTAGGAGAGTCCATATCTACCACGCGATCTTCGGGGTTGATATGGTCTTGCGCTGTTGCAGTTGTAGAAAGCAACAGAAGTGTTCCAAGTGTGAAAAGCAATCGTTTACTCATAACTGATTCATTACCCAGTTCTTTCGGTGGGTGCAGTTTACCTTTTGCAAAAGTAGCGATTATTTCTGAAGTGTGTTAAGAAATTCATAATAATTTGTCATTTCCCACTACTTATCGCCTTTATAACCAATGTTTTTACTGATAAAAGCAATCATTTTGAGACAACTTAGGGATATGTGACAGGGTTGATAAAGTATATTTTTTGTCGTCTTTATACGGTCTTAGCTTATAGCTTTACTTGTCATAATGTCACCTTAGTTCCGCCTACATTCACGATAACTATATCTTTGGCTTTCGATATGATACTAAAGAATGTTAAACGCCTTGCTTTTGTTTATGGTATTTGTAAAACCTATCAATATTTTTTCTACTTTTGCGATATAAACCATTACGTAGAACACAACGCTCACGGAATAGGCTTATAGCCTTAGTTTTAGCAGGGTTACTTCGGTTTTTCCAGCTATATGAAGTTTGGTGAGTGTGACTGCGGGCTGTGTCAGCCCATTTTATTATTTGAGCTTATCCTTAAAAAAGAACGAAATAAAACATATATCAAGATGAAGAAGACGCTGTTGTGTACCTGTTTGCTTGCTCTTTCTCTTGGTGCAAACGCACAGGACAACCACGGTTATGGTATCGATGATAGTCGGTTTAAGTCGCTTGCTGAAGAGGTAGCGCACCTAAAGAAAAGCAATGATATGTTTAATGTCTACATTAACTATGCTGCTAATGCGCAGGTAGTATCGGATGCAGACCACCAGTGGAGTACAGGTTTCACGAATAAGCACCTTCGTTTAGAAATCAAAGGTAATCTAACCGATAAGCTCTACTATCGCTTGTGCCATCGTCTGAACAATACAACAGAGGCGAGAAGTGAGGATAATCTTGCTAAGGCAACCGATATTATGATGATTGGTTATAAGTTCTCTGATAAGTTCCGCCTTGAGGCAGGAAAGGTATGTCAGAGTCTTGGCGGTTTGAAGTGGATGAAAATCCTGTCTATATCTATCAGTTCTCGGACATGACGGGCTCTATGGACTGTTATATGGCAGGCGTTACAGCCGTATATAAGCCTGTTCCGTCACAGGAGTTCGTACTTGGTATTACGAATTCTCACAACGAAAAGTTCAGTGAGGTATATGGTAATAATGCCGTATCCATCGAGGGTGACGGTACACATAGTAGACTGTTGGAGAAGCCACGTAACCCACTTGCTTACTGTCTGAACTGGAATGGAAGTTTTCTGAACGACAAATTGCATACACGTTGGTCATGGGGAATACAAGGAGAGGCGAAACATAAGTATAGTCGTATTCTCATCTTGGGACAGAAACTACAGTTAGACAGACTGCAATGTTACTTTGATTACATGGCTCAAAACGATGGAATCGACCGTTTGGGCATAGCGACAAACGAATTGGGGAGTTCATTCTCTGGATATACTGGCAATGTATGGATGAGCGATATACATTATAATTCCTTCGTGACAAAGCTCAATTGGCAGTTTGTTCCACGTTGGAATCTGATGTTGAAAGGAATGTATGAAACGGCAAGTGTCACAAAGATTGACCGCTTCAAGGACTTCCGTAAGAGCTATGGCTATGTAGGTAGTGTGGAGTATTACCCTGTTAAGAGTCAAGACCTCCGTGTCTTCTTAGCCTATGTGGGCAAGAAAGTAACCTATAAGGACGGTGTAGGCTTGGATAAGTATAATACTAATCGCATAGAATTAGGCTTTATGTACAGAATCAAGGCCTATTAAAAAGAGGAAAGAAAAGAAATAGGAAAGATACTGAAAGGTATTTTTATCAATAAAAGAAACAATCCATTCTCTTCCCGTTAGTGAAAGAGAACAACGCTAACTTTATCAAATCAAATCATGGAAGAAAAGAAATTTCGTGTAGAAAGCGACCTCTTAGGTGAGCTTCAAGTTCCAGAAGAGGCTTATTATGGTGTGCAGACTCAGCGTGCTATCAACAACTATCACATCTCGCGTAAGCGTATGTGTGATTATCCTGACTATGTTGTTGCGATTGCTTACGTCAAATTGGCTGCCGTAGAAACTAACCGTCAGCTCGGTGAAATCAGTGATGAGGTAGCTGATGCGATGGCTCAGGCATGTCGTGAGCTGATTGATGGCAAGATGCACGAGAACTTTGTGACCGATATGGTACAAGGAGGTGCGGGCACATCTGTCAACATGAATGCCAATGAAGTAATTGCTAACCGTGCTTGTGAGATTATGGGTCACAAGAAAGGTGAGTTCCAGTACTGTTCTCCTAACGACCATGCCAACTGCGGTCAGTCAACGAATGATGTCTATCCAACTACTATTCGTCTGACACTCATCCTTCTAAACAAGAAGCTTGTGGCTTCTCTGAGCGAACTCATTGCTGCTTTCCGCAGAAAGGGTGAGGAGTTTAAGCATGTTATCAAGATGGGTCGTACACAGCTGCAGGATGCTGTTCCTATGACAAGCGGTCAGGAGTTCAATGCCTTTGCCAATACGTTGGAGGAGGAGATAGCCAACCTTAATCGTAATGCTGCTCTCTTGCACGAAATCAATATGGGTGGTACTGCTATTGGAACGGGTCTGAATGCTGCTCCTGGTTTCCCAAAGATTTGTGCAGAGAAACTCAGTGAATTGACAGGAATGGAGTTTGTTGCAGGTGCTGACCTTGTTGAGGCTACCCCTGATACAGGTGCTTACGTAAGCTATTCAAGTGCTTTGAAGCGTTTAGCTGTTAAGCTTTCTAAGATTTGTAATGACCTTCGTCTGTTGGCTTCTGGTCCTCGTTGCGGTCTGAATGAAATCAATCTCCCACCGATGGCACCGGGTTCAAGTATTATGCCGGGTAAGGTGAACCCTGTTATCCCAGAGGTAACCAACCAGACTTGTTTCAAGGTTATCGGTAATGATACAACTGTTATGATTGCTGCTGAGGCTGGACAGCTGCAGCTGAACGTAATGGAACCAATCATTACAGAGTGTCTTATTGAGGGCCTTACTTGGTTGCCAAATGCTATGGACACGCTGCGTGAGAAGTGTATTGATGGTATCACGGTGAATAAGGACCGCTGCCTTGAGATGGTGAAACACTCTATCGGTATCGTGACAGCACTGAATCCATACATCGGATATAAGAACAGTACTAAGATTGCTAAGGAAGCCCTTGAAACTGGTGGTTCTGTTTATGACCTCGTACTTGAGCATAACCTCCTTTCTAAGGAGAAACTTGATGCTATCTTGTCACCAGAGCACATGCTTGCACCAGAGGAGAGAGTGAAGTAAAAAGTCTTTTTTGGGTTGTGTTGATTAGCAGTAAAAAGCTGCTTTTCACATACTAACAATAATGAAGATGCTGTATCCACACGTTGGATACGGCATCTTTCGTTTTATGGTAGCTGTGGAAGTAGCCTAATACCCCCTACTGACAAGATGTTCTCTACAGCTTGAAATCACAGTGTTTGATGGTTTCTTTTCCTCTGATAGATATGCTTTGATGCCTTTTCATGCTGTAATAAAATGAAGTAGATGTGGAGAGTCCCTCTTTTCATTATCCTTTATTGTGAAGTTTAGTATCGTTAGTTTTGTCCGAATTTTTCACATGTTGATTTTGTAATGACCATCAAATGACTTGCAAATAACGCTCAATTGGCTTGCAAAAGATGCCCTTTTGAGGTCTTACTAACGCCCTTTTGAAGCCTTATTAAGCACCTTTTGAAATCCCTCTTTGCAACTATTTGATAACAAGTAACTTACGAAGGTGTTAAAACAAATCGTTTTTAAGCCATTTTTCTATCTCGTCTTAGAATATTTTGTCAATATATTTCTTTATCTTTTTATGTAAATTCCAAACGGAGTCAGAGATTACGTTGATTTTAATTCTACCATGATAGGAAAATCAAATATCATTTGGGCTCTTGTAACTCTTGATATACTTCCCTTTTTCAAAGTAATGAAAACTTGCGTAGTTCAGTTCTTTGTCTGTGTGTCCGGTCAAGGGAAAATAGAAATGTTTAAGGTATTTTGCCCTCCATTTAGTTGGGAACTGCTTTGTATCAATCATCAGCATAGGGAACGTAGTATGCTTTTGTTTGAAAATATCATCATATATATTCGAGATGACAAGGATGTTAATTCCCTTGTCTTTGCATTGAGATACTAAGGCTGCAGGCGACACACAATAGGTAGAATGACAGAAAGGAGTATAATCATATAGCAATACTTTATCGTGTGTTTCGATATATTGTTTTACCTGATTAAGACTGACTTTGTATACTTTTGAGAAGTCATGAATATCGTCAATGTTTTCTTCAAGTGTTATAACTCTCTTCTTTTGTGCATCCGATAGATGAGAATAGCCAGAAGTTAAGCCTGAAATCTGGCATGATGTCAGTCCCATAAGTATTAAGGCTGACAGAAATAAATGTTTCATAAGGTAGATTTAATTATTCAATAAAATTTGCTACAAAGATAAGAAAAATAGTTAGCTATGGAGAAAGCCTACCTTGCAAGTTCTTTTAATACCACTTCTTGCTCTCTATAAAAGCTTTTTTCGTCGGCTTCTGTTACGGGTTCTATTTCTTCCAGACTTGCTGCGAGGTTTTGCATTTCCCATGTAATGGAATAGCCTAACTGCTTTCGCATGGCAATACATTTATCTAATTCGTAGCGGGCGCGGGCTTTATCCTTTCTAAAGAGTAAGCCAGCAAGGGTGAAGCGCATACGTTGGCGGAACTTTTCCTCTCGTTGTACGGAGATAGCTTTACAGAGAAGTGCGATCTTGTAGCGTTCGTCATCAATGAGTTCTGATAGTTCATGAAAGAGATAGGATTGTCGGTGTTTCTTGATAAGGTGGGTATAGATGTTGATAGCTTTATCTTTTTTGCCCATAATTCGATAGACCATCGCTTTGTAACGTTGGTTGTGCATATTGTAAGGGCTATGTTTCAGGGCTTCCGCTAATATTGGTGCAGCCTTTAAAGCCATGTCAACTGTTGGCTTACTTTCCACTTCCTTAAAGACTTTTCCCACGATACGCATTCCTATTGAGGGAATAGGATGACCATTGCCTTGCTCCATTGTCCAGTCTTCATCTGTCAGACGGGTGATATCCCATTGTGAGATAAAGTCGAGCATAGAGAATCCAGGATGGTGGTCGAAGACCAATAAGGTAGCACGCATTAAGGCACTCTGCCCCTTAAGGTCCTTGTCGTCCATTGTAGGATAGAGTCTCAGCAAACTCCTGAATATCTTATAGGCTTCTTCTAACTGCCGTTGTTGATAGCGTAGTTTCATCATGTCTACGCCTACCCAGAACATAGCTATTGTAGTATAGTGCCCCTTGTGTACAGCGTACATTGGCAGAATGGCAGCGTATGCCTCCTCCGTTCGTCCCTGCTTGCGAAGCTTAAAGATATCTCTTATCTCCATCTTTCCTAAATTAAAGAAAGCAGACGCCAAAGCCGAAACAATAGGTTCGTCTTTTAGCGTCTGCTTTTTATTTAACAACTTTCTTTTTAACTTTAGCCATTATAGGTGTAGCTGACAACAATACTTGTAGTAGTGGATACTTGTTGGCCAAAGCTGACGAGTGCCGACAGCATAAATAAGGTAGAAAATAAGAGTCTTTTCATATTCATAAGGCTGGTCATAATGTAACTTTCAATTAAGGTTATCTGTAATAGATGTTTATGTCGCAAATATAACTAAAAGTTTTAAACAATCAAATAAAATGACAGAAATAATTAAAAGAATAATATCTAATGCATTCTACGATTGTAAGTCTTATTTGTAGAAGGATTCTGTTAGACACGTGTGTTACTTTTTACATGGTTAGTAGGAGATTGTTTTCTACGGAATGTATTTTGTTTTTAAGCTTGTCAAATTGAAGAATTTAATCACTCAAAACCAACGACAATTTGTTAGTAGGTATTAAATTAAAAAGGATATATGAGAAAATAACATTACCTTTGCCATAGAAACAAACAATCAAAGTGATATGAAATATCTACTGGTATCAGATATCCACGGATGTCTGCCAGCACTGGAGAAGGTGCTACAATTCTATGATCGCGAGCATTGTGATATGCTTTGCGTACTTGGAGACATACTGAATTATGGTCCACGCAACTCTATCCCAGAAGGAATAGATGCCAAAGGGATTGTGGAAGCACTGAATAAACGTGCCAAAAACATTGTGGCTGTGCGTGGAAACTGTGATGCTGAGGTAGACCAGATGTTACTTGATTTCCCAATGATGTCCGACTATTTGATGCTGGTTGATGAGGGACGAAAACTCTTTCTTGACTCACGGACATATCTATAACAAATCCTCAATGCCAAAAGGGAATGTTGATGCGATTGTCTATGGGCATACGCATCTCTGGGAACTCACTCTGCAAGAGGGTACGCTTGTTTGCAATCTCGGTTCTATCACTTTCCCAAAAGGAGGGAATGTGGCAACCTTCATGACTTACGAGCATGGTGTCTTCACAGCTTATACGCTTGACGGAACACCACTAAAGCAGGAAAGAATATAGGGAAAACTTATTAGCCTTATTAGCCTTATTGGGCTAATAAGGCTAATAGGGCCAATTAGGCTAATAAATAATAACTACCTAATCCCTTCCCTTCATATTAGCCCTTTCTTTCCAAAGAATAGCTTTGAGATGCCCGTAACATCCATCAACCATGTTATGGCAAACGAGCCTGCAATGGCAAATACCACACTGACTGCAAGGAAGAACATTCCCGTTGGCTCTACGCGAAGTAGTAATGGCTGATAGAATTTGGCAAGAATTGTGAAGATAGGAGAGAAGAGTAAGAGGGGTAAAGTGTTACGCCCGATAAAAAGAAAGAGGTCGAGCAGTGGTTGAGGAATTCCTAATTGATAAATCCACAACAGCGAACCAATAACTAAGAAAACCAAACACGCACCTGCAAATGATGCCTTATCATAATGGATAGGGTCGATACACCATACTACTAAAAGTCCTATTGTCCACCAACGTGCAGGGAAAGCCACACGGAAATTGCCCACAACTTGGCGCACAATAGCACCTACAAGAAAGTAGGCTGCATTGGCTATTGAGAGTAGTCCACAGGCGTAAGAGAGCAACCAAAGGAACAGAGCAAGAAGAGTAAACCTACCTAATAGCACTTGATTATCCAAACTCAGCATTTTGATAGGCAGTAATGGTTTCTCTTGTTTCAATACCGATGAAAACCGTCCTTCTGGTTTCTTGAATGCGATATAATAACAGATACCGCAAATCATTAAGGTATGTAAATACCAATAAGGTCCCATCGGATGAAGGAAGATATGGTCAATCAGTACTCCTACCGTTAAGTGGTCAATGTGTTCACGGATAGGAAGTAGTGAAGCCATTACGGTGTAACCGCTTTCCATCACAGCGTATGGAATGAATATCCAAAGCATTGTTTTCCCAAAAGCAGCCCACGACTTATTCACATTAAACAGATAACCCGACACCAATAGGAAGCCTGGCATGTGAAAAGTATAGACCAGCTGTTTAGCAACAGGGTAGGTGTCGCCGATATAAGTAAGGTGGAAGGCAATCATCAACGTGATGAAGACGAACTTAAGAAAGTCCAGTTCTTCCATTCTTGCCTTTGGTTTATGCATTTGAATAATCATAGCGACAAAGTTAGGAAATTAGTAGGACACTTCAAAAAGATGGAGTTGTAAAAGAATAATTAGCCTCTTAAATTTCGAGGTTTGATAGGTGTTAGCAATTTATAATCCTTCTTCACCACAGAAAACCTTTTCATTTTAAAACCTTGAAAATCCATAGATAAGGTTTTGAAAAATCATTACATAAAATCGGGTAAAACATCAATAAACAAGGATAAAAACACGTGTAAAATGTGAGTTTGTAATCATCGGTAAATCAGTTAGTTATAAAGTAGTAAAGTAAAAGGTGCTTAATTGGACTTCCAAAAGGGCGTTAGTAAGGGGCCTTAAAGAGCATCTTTTGCAAGTCAATTAGGCGTCTTTTAGAAGCTAAAAGAGCATGTATTGGTTTTTGAACTGTACGAAAAATAGTTTACAAAAATCAGTGCATAAAGGAACGAATAAAAGAAAAACTCCATTGCATTGTTCATAGTGAACGTTTGCAATGGAGTGTTTTTTAGTCGAATAATCCCGGTTGTAGAGGATTGTCTTGATATGAGTTTCGTCCGAGATGGTCGTAGGCAAGCTGTGTTGCCACACGTCCACGAGGGGTTCGTTTGATAAAACCTTCCATGATAAGGAAAGGTTCGTAAACCTCTTCTACCGTACCAGAATCTTCACCGATAGCAGTGGCAATGGTAGAAACACCTACTGGTCCACCACGGAACTTATCGATAATGGTGAGTAGAATCTTGTTATCTATCTCGTCCAAACCATATTTGTCAATGTTCAACGACTGTAGTGACATCGTAGCGATTTCGGGTGTGATAGTACCATTACCCTTCACTTGTGCGAAGTCGCGTACACGACGGAGTAGGGCGTTACAGATACGTGGCGTACCACGTGAGCGACGTGCTATTTCGTCTGCAGCTTCGTCCACGATAGGCACTTTTAATAAGGCTGCCGAACGCTTGATAATGCGCTTCAAAGTCTCTGGGTCATAATACTCTAAATGGAGATTAATACCAAAACGAGCACGGAGTGGGGCAGTGAGCAGTCCGCTTCGTGTCGTTGCACCAACGAGAGTGAATGGGTTGAGGTCAATCTGGATAGAACGTGCAGATGGTCCCTTATCAATCATAATATCGATGCGATAGTCCTCCATCGCAGAGTAAGATACTCTTCTACGACAGGAGAAAGGCGGTGTATCTCGTCAATAAACAAGACATCGTTAGGCTCTAAGGAAGTAAGAATACCTGCAAGGTCGCCCGGTTTGTCGAGCACTGGACCTGAGGTAATCTTGAAACCGACGCCCAATTCGTTGGCAATTATATTACTCAACGTCGTCTTACCCAATCCCGGAGGACCGTGCAAGAGGGTGTGGTCGAGCGGTTCGCCACGGAACTTAGCGGCTTCAACAAAGACGCTGAGGTTTTCGACAACCTTCTGCTGTCCGCTGAAATCATCAAATTTCAGTGGGCGCAGGGCATTTTCGAAATCCTTCTCAACGGAATTCAGCCTTTCTTCATGTATGTCAAAATCTTCTGGCATGTTGCTAATTTTCTGCAAAAAGATGCAAGTGGGAGAGGATGTGGACGATGTCTTTGCCACTCGTCAATATATCCGTCAAAAGCAATCTTTTATGGATATATATGCTGTGCTTCCCTATGAATTGCCATGTGTGGCTTTTCTTCTACATCCTTAGGGTATATATTATTTTCTGCAAAGGTACTCTATTTTTTCTGTGCAAGTGCTTTGTTTCGGAAAATTTATCTAAATTTGTAGCGTCATTTCACTCATATCCTTAAATGTATGATTAACAAGATTAATAAGAAGGTCCTTTATCGGGAAATCTTAGACTATGTAATGATAGCCGTAGGTATGCTGTCCTACGCTATCGGCTGGATGGTTTTTCTACTACCTAATCACATCGGTAATGGTGGAGTTGCAGGTTTGGCATCCATCTTACAATGGGGACAAAATATCCCTGTCAGCAACACTTACTTTGTTCTGAATGCTATTCTGCTGGCTATTGCCTTGAAAGTATTGGGATTAAAGTTTTGCATTCGTACCATCTATGGCGTTGTAATGTTGACCATTATGACGAGGCTTATTGGTCCGTTTTGTCCTTCTCCAGGCCTCTTACATGATGAGCCTTTTATGGCAGCTATCATCGGTGCATCGTTTTGTGGTGTTGGTTTAGCTTTTGGACTTTCCTATAATGGTAGTTCTGGTGGCTCTGATATCGTTGCAGCTATTGTCAATAAATACCGTGATATCTCTCTTGGACGTGTTATCTTGTTAGTGGATATGACCATCGTAACGGGTAGTTATCTTGTTCTTCATAGTTGGGAGCAGGTTATCTATGGATATGTAAACCTGATTGTCACCTCTTTTGTACTTGATCAAGTTATCAACTCCAGTCGTCGTTCGGTGCAGTTCCTTATTATTTCTGAGCGTTATAAGGAGATTTGCGATATGATATCGCAGGGGCAGCCACACCGTAGTAGTACGATTATCGACGCGAAAGGGTTATTATACTGGTAACAATATAAAGATTGTTATTGTTGTGACTCGCCAGCGTGAGGCATCATACGTTTATCGTATGATTGATGATATCGACCCAGATGCTTTTGTAACACAGAGCCAAGTAATGGGTGTGTTCGGTAAGGGATTTGATAAATTTAAAGTGAAGAAGAAATCATCTAATAAGAATAAGCAGAAGGCTGTTAACCTTGCTGCTGAATAAACGAAAGAAATCCGGCTGATACGTGGTTGCGTGTCAGCCGGATTTGCTTTTTTATTATTGGGCTTATTAGCCTAATTAGGCTCATTAGCCCCATAAGACTAATTGTCTTATTAGCCTTATAAGCCCATTAGCCCAATAAGGCTAATAGCTCCATTAGCTTTTATTTCATCTTCAATGCAGCCTTGATACCAGCCTCAACGTCTTTCATATCGGCTGTTGGCTCAAAGCGATCAATGACATGTCCCTGTCGGTCTATGAGGAACTTTGTGAAGTTCCATTTGATACTTGGATCCTTAGCATAATCAGGATTCTCCGCACGGAACTTCTCATCAAGGAACTTACCGATGTTATTATTCATGTCAAAGCCCTTAAATGGCTGTTGAGCCTTCAGGTAAGTGTAAAGTGGTGATTCGTTACGACCATTGACATTAACCTTTGCAAACTGTGGGAAAGTAGTTCCATAGTTAGCTGTGCAGAAGGAATGAATGTCGCGGAAAGAGCCTGGAGCCTGTGCGCCAAACTGATTACAAGGGAAGTCAAGGATTACGAGTCTTGATTCTTATAGGTCTCATAGAGTTTCTGTAAGGCTTCATACTGTGGTGTAAATCCACATTTTGTCGCCGTATTGACGATGAGTAGCACCTTACCCTTGTAGTCCTTCAACTTGACGGTATGTTCTTTTCCGTCCTTTACACTAAACTTGTAAACATTCTTCTGAGCCATGATAGGCATTGCTATGAGGGCTAAGAAGAGGAGTGATAATAGTTTCTTCATTTGTTTAATCATTGATATCCACTTTCGTTTATTGCTCAAAGAGAATAAAGCAAATAAAGGTTTTGTGGGTTATATGTTCTGAGTTTTTAATAAATGAGTATGTTTTATCGTACATGTATAGGCTGTATGCTAACTGTTACAATAGTTTCAACAGTTCTTTCATACCTTCGCTTGCACCCTTTTTGATATGTGTTATTCGTCCAGAAGCATGTGCGGGCGTTTCGTCTGGGTCAATCAGATAGATAGGAGTTCTTGGTCGGGTGTATTGCACAAGACCTGCAGCAGGGTAAACAACCAGCGACGTTCCGATGATAACAAGGATATCTGCTTGTGCCACTACCTCAGCAGCTGGCTCAATCATTGGGACTGATTCGCCGAAAAAGACAATGAAAGGGCGCAATAGACTACCGTCTTCAGCCAATGCTCCAGGGGCTACTTCGCAGTTGTCTTCAGGTAGTTCCTGTATGTATCGGCTATCGTAAGGAGCCTTACTTGAGCATACCTTTGTTAGTTCTCCATGTAGATGGATAACCTTTGAAGACCCAGCTTTCTCGTGAAGGTCGTCAACATTCTGCGTAATCACTGTCACATCATAGTCTTTTTCAAGTTCCTTGATAAGGCGATGACCCTCATTAGGCTTGGCAGCATAGAGTTTTTTGCGTAGATTGTTGTAGAAGTTGTTGACGAGTGTGGGGTTGGCTAACCAGCCTTCGTGTGTAGCTACCTGTTCAACAGGATAATCCTCCCATAATCCATCATTGCCGCGAAAGGTCTTGAAGCCACTCTCTACGGACATTCCAGCACCTGTTAAGAATACGATTTTCTTCATACGTCTGTCTTTTATGAGTTGAGGCTTGAAGGAAGTAGACGAGGTTATAGGCATTAATTCCCAAACATTTGCAAATAGAGTTTTGGACAAATAAAGTACTAATAATATACTTCTTGTTTTTTGTCGATACCTTTAACTTGCACAGTATTCCTCCGCTCTCTTTGACAAATTTAGTAATTTTAATCCGATTAATGCAAAACTATACCTTAAAAATAGTATCTTTGCACATTAATTATTAATAATATTAAGAACGATAATGGATAAATTAAGCTATGCACTGGGAATCGGTATCGGTTCACAGCTCGCAGGAATGGGCGCAAAGGAACTGAATATTGACGACTTCGCACAGGCTATCAAGGATGTAATTTCAGGTTCAGAACTGAAAGTTGACAATGCAGAGGCACAGACTCTCGTACAAAACTTCTTCCAAGAGCAGGAGGCTAAGCAGCAGGCTGCAGCCGCTGAGGCAGGTAAGGCAGCAAAGGCTGCTGGTGAGGCTTTCCTTGCTGAGAACGGTAAGAAGGATGGTGTTGTAACCTTGCCATCAGGTTTGCAGTATCAGGTGTTGAAAGAGGGCAATGGTAAGAAGCCTTCAGCTACAGATCAGGTAGTATGTCATTATGAGGGAACACTGATTGATGGTACTGTTTTTGATAGTTCTTATCAGCGTAACCAGCCAGCTACTTTCGGCTTGAATCAGGTTATCGCAGGTTGGACGGAGGGTGTTCAGCTTATGCAGGAGGGTGCTAAGTATCGCTTCTTCATCCCTTATAACCTTGCATACGGTGAGCGTGGTGCTGGTGCACAGATACCTCCATTCGCTAGCTCTTGTCTTCGACGTAGAGTTGATAGAGGTAAAGTAAAGAATTGTGTGTAGGCGATAATAGACTGCAATATACGTCCATCATCGCCTACTCTAATAATATTGCTTAAGAAACTAAACAATTAAAATAATGAAGAAAATTTATTTATTAGCCGCTATGGCTATCGCAGCTGCAGGCTTCACAGCTTGTGGTAACTCAGCTCCAAAGGAGGATTTGAAGTCTGATGTTGACTCTTTGAGCTATGCTTTCGGTATTGATCAGGGTCAGAGTGTAAAGCAGTATCTCCAGCAGATGCAGATTGATACAGCTTACATCGATGAGTTTATCAAGGGTATGAACGACGGTGCGCAGAATGCTGATGATAAGAAGCGTGCTGCTTACAATGCTGGTATCGGCGTAGGTATGCAGATGAACATGATTATCAAGAATCAGATCAATCGTCAGATCTTTGGTGAAGACTCTACAAAGACTGTTTCTTTGGGCAACTTCCTCGCTGGTTTCGCTGCAAGTGCAAAGGGTCAGGGACAGAAGATGACTGTTGAGCAGGCTCGTGAAGTTGAGCAGAAGACTTCAAAGGCTATCCAGATGAAGGCTGCTGAGAAGACTTACGGTGAGAATAAGAAGAAGAGCGATGCTTACATGGCAGCTAATGCAAAGAAGGAAGGCGTGAAGACTATCGGTCAGGGTGTACAGGTTAAGGAGCTCAAGGCAGGCTCTGGTGCTACCCCAAAGGCTTCTGATGTTGTTAAGATTAACTATGTAGGTAAGACTATCGATGGTAAGGTTTTCGACCAGCGTGATGGTGCTACAATGCCAGTAGGTGGTGTTATCCCAGGATTTACAGAGGCTTTGACAAAGATGCCTGTTGGTGCAAAGTGGGAAATCACTATTCCTTATACAGCTGGTTACGGTGCTGAGCAGCCAAGTCCAGACCTCAAACCATTCTCAACACTTATCTTTACTGTTGAGTTACTCGGTATCGAGAAGGCTCCAGAGGGTCAGCCAGGTATGCCTCAGGGTATGCCAGCTATGCCACAGGGTAAGCCAGGTATGTAATCAACTAAGGGTTGATAAAGGTTCGATGAGTCTTCCTTTCTTATATGGAAGAGCATCAGCTGTAATCCATTTTCACGATGATGGCGAATTATTTTCATGAAAGAAAATATTTATTGTCGTGAAAATAAATATTTATTCTCATGAAAGTAATTCTTTATTTTCATGAGAATAATTCAGTAATGATACTCTTGTCTTATAGGAAAGGAAGACACATATATATATCTTAAAGCTTAGTAATTATCGAATTAAAGCTTAGTAATCATCGAATCTACATCCTTTTTAATATAGAAAAACCTTTTCTTTAAAAACGACAAAACAATGAAGAAAACTTATAATGCTGGCTCTGCTCGTTGCAGCAGGTTCAGTCTTTAATACTGCAAGTGCACAGAGCAAGAAGAAAGGAAAGCAGAATACAAAGTGTCCAGTAGAATGTAAAGAAGGCGCAGTAGTGCTGACTTCACCTTCTGATACATTGAGCTATGCTGCAGGTATGTCTATGACACGTGGTTTGGACGAGTATCTTGCAAATCAGTTTGGTGTAACTTCAGCACAGATGCCAGACTTCCTGCGTGGCTTGCGTCAAGGTATTGATAATCGCAAAGACTCTGCTTTTGCTGCTTATGTAGCAGGATTGCTTATTACTTCACAGGTAGATAAGACCATGTTACCTAATGTTGCATCTAAGTTCGAAGGCACATCGGCTCCAATTAACCCTGATGTGTTTTACAAGGGCTTTGTAGCAGCTTTGGCAAAGGATTCTACAGTGCTCAAGCAGGCTACTGCTGAGCAAATCTTCGAGAAGAAGGAAGTAGAGTTGAAAGCACAGAAAGATGCTGAGATAAGGCTAAGAATGAGGCTTACTTGGAAGAGAACAAGAAGAAGGAAGGTGTTGTAACAATGGCTGATGGTCTTCAGTATCGTATTATTAAGAAGGGTGACGGACCTATGCCAACAGAAGCTGACCGCGTTCAGGTAATCTATGAGGGTAAGACTATTGATGGAAAGGTATTTGATGCAACTTCGCGTCATGGCGTAGAGTTCGATACCTTCAATGTTGGTGGACTTATTAAGGGTTGGACTGAGGCGTTGCAGATGATGCCTGTTGGCTCAAAGTGGGAGATTGTTATCCCACAGCATCTCGCATACGGTGAGCGTGGCGCAGGTCGTGACATCGGTCCTTTCTCAACACTTATCTTCACCCTTGAACTGAAAGGCATTGAGGCTGCAGCTGAAAAGGAAACAAAGGTGATTGATGCTGCAAAGCTTGTACCTGCAAAGAAAGTTCCTGTACAGAAGGCAAAGAAGAATGTAAAAAAGTAAGATAAAAGCAGTGAAATACTGTTCTCTTGCTTAAAATAAAAACAAAATGCGCCCAAGTGGCGCATTTTTTATGTCATTTTGTTGTTTGTTCCATAATTATTCCCTACTTTTGCTCGTAATCAATTAAAGCTTCAGAAACATAGAATTAAGAAATAATATCAACTGCAGAACATGGAAAAAGTAGATCGTTTAGACAAGAAAATATTGGGTATCCTCTCACAGAATGCGCGTATGCCTTTTAAAGATGTTGCTGCCCAGTGTGGCGTATCACGCGCTGCTATTCATCAGCGTGTACAACATCTCATAGAGAATGGAGTTATAACAGGTAGCGGCTTCGACGTTAATCCTAAGAGTTTAGGCTATACAACTTGTACTTATGTAGGACTTAATCTCGAACGTGGCTCTATGTATAAGAAAGTTGTTGAACGCATCAGTGCTATTCCAGAGGTAGTTGAGTGTCATTTTACAACAGGTCCTTATACAATGCTTGTGAAGCTTTATGCTAAAGACAACGAGCAGTTGATGGACCTTCTTAACAATCAGTTGCAAGGTATCTCTGGTGTTGTGTCAACTGAGACACTGATTTCTCTTGAACAGAGTATTAAGCGTGAGATACCAATAGCAGAAGAATTGCTCTAAAGATGTCAACGATAAACCGATCTTTCAAAAAAGAATAAGAATGCAATACAATCTTCAGTCACATCTTGATAAGGTGTATGCAACTTTCCCAGAAGCAAAGCGTAAGCCTATAATTGGTATCACTACCAATTATATAGACGGTGATGCTGCGATAAGGGATGTCTATTATAAGCAGGTAGTAGCAGCGGGTGGAATCCCAATGCTTGTTCCTCCTGTGGCTGATAAGGATGTGCTTATTAACACCCTTGACCATCTTGACGGTCTTCTCCTTACTGGTGGTGCTGATATCAATCCTCTGTGGCTTGGCGAGGAGCCTTCTCCCAAACTTCATAATATCAATGCTGAGCGTGATTTACCCGAACTGATGCTTATCTGTTTGGCGTTTAATCGTCAGTTGCCTATCCTTGGTATCTGCCGTGGAGCGCAAGCCCTTGCTGTCGCTTTGGGTGGAAAGATACAGCAAGATATCTATGAAGATTATATTAGAGAGGATGAAACGGTTGAAAAGAAACTCAGTAAAGACAAGACGATAACAACCTATCATGCTGCAACACTTAAGCATTCACAGGACGCTGAACGCTGTGAAGCTACGCATAGCGTGACCCTTAACAAGTCATCTGTCCTCTATGCGCTCTATAAGGAAGAGCGTATCATGGTCAATAGTTTCCATCATCAGGCGGTGAAAGACCCTGGAAAGCGTTTCCGTGTGACGGCACTTTCGCCCGATGGAGTGATAGAAGCCATTGAGAGTAGCGAGTTTAAGCCTATCATGGGTGTGCAATGGCATCCCGAATGGATGGGTGTAGAGGGAGGAAAACTCTTCCAGTGGTTGGTCGGACAGTCTAACAACTTCTACCTTGCTAAGCAACTTCATCAGCGTATCTTGACGCTTGATACACACTGTGATACGCCGATGTTCTTCCCACAAGGCGTCAACTTCGATCAGCGCGACTCACGTATTCTCTACGATCTCCATAAGATGACGGAGGGAAGGCAGGATGCTGTGACGATGGCTGCTTACCTTCCACAGCCGAGGATAGGTGAGTCTTTCTCGTCAAAGATAGACGTTGAAGGGTTGAAACGCTTTAATCCACATCTCATAGAGACGTTAGATCATCTTTCACCAGCGGTCTATGCCAATCTTATCTTCGACAAAATAGAGGAAATTGTTAAGCAAAACCAACGCTATATTAGCATTGCTCGTACACCTTCCGACCTTTACGAAGATAAGCGCAAGGGACGTAAGAGCATCATGTTTGCTATTGAGAACGGTCTTGCTTTGGAGCATAAGCTTGAGAATGTAAAGCACTTTGCACAGCGTGGTGTGACCTATATAACCCTTTGTCACAATGGAGATAACGACATTTGTGACTCTGCACGAGGCTGCAACACCCACGGTGGAGTAAGTAAGTTTGGTGAAGAGGTTATCAAGGAGATGAACCGTAATGGTATTATGGTCGATTTAAGCCATGGCGGAGAGAAGAGTTTTTATGATGCGTTGGAGCTTAGTACGATGCCAATCGTATGTAGCCATTCTAATAGCAAAGCACTCTGTGACGTTCCTCGCAACCTGACCGACGACCAGATGCGGGCGTTGGCAAAGAAGGGTGGTGTAGCACATATCACAATGTTCCAAGGCTTCTTGAAGAAGGGTAGTGAGGCTACTGTGATGGATGCGATTACCCATCTTGAGCATGCTATCAACATTATGGGCATCGACCATGTAGGTATTGGTACCGACTTCGATGGTGATGGAACTGTACGTGGTATGGCTGATGCGAGTGAAATGATTAATTTTACCCTCCATCTTTTGCGTCGTAAGTATAGCGAAAAAGATATCGAAAAGATATGGGGAGGCAACTGGCTGCGTGTAATGGCGCAGGTACAGAGTGTTAGAAAATAAGTAGTAAGAAGGTTTTCCACCATCTCTTTGGGATAGTGTGGGAGTGTAAAAGAAATCAATCAACAATGAAAACGAATATAAAACTCATTTTCGGCTGCCTCTTGGCAGTGTCTCTTGCAACCGTAGCATACGGCTGTAAGGGGAAAGCAAGCAATGCTGATAATGCTGCTGATACTGTGGCTACAGTCAAGCCTGTCGGCCCTACGTTTAATCCTGACTCTGCATACGCCTTCACGGCAGCACAGTGCGACTTCGGACCACGTGTGATGAACTCTGAAGCACATGATAAGTGTGGTAAATGGATAGTAGAGAAATTCAAAGAGTTTGGTTGTGAGGTGCAGGAGCAGAAAGCCGATGTAAAAGCCTATGATGGTACGGTGTTGAAGTCAACTAATATCATCGCACGTTTTAATCCAGAAGCAAAGAAGCGTATCTTAATCTGTGCGCACTGGGATAGTCGTCCTTGGGCAGACAATGATCCAGACTCTGCTAACCACAAGAAGCCTGTTATGGCAGCGAATGATGGTGCCAGCGGTGTGGCTGTAATGCTTGAGTTAGCACGTCAGTTGCAGGCTGATAAGAAGTTAAAAGTAGGTGTTGACTTCGTTTGTTTTGATGCTGAAGACTGGGGAATACCACGTTGGGAGACCCGATATCAAGACACTGGCGACTCTTGGGCACTTGGTGCACAATACTACGCAAAGAACTTCCCAACGGCTGTTAAGCCTGAGTTTCGGTATTCTTCTCGATATGGTAGGTGGCGAAGGTGCACAGTTCTATCGTGAGGGAATGTCTATTCAGTTTGCTCCTGATATCGTAAACCGTGTGTGGGAGGCTGCAAAGAACGCAGGCTTTGGTTCTTACTTCCCTGATGCTGTTGGTGGCATGGTTACCGACGATCATGTCCCAGTGAATCAATTTGCAGGTATTCCTACAATTGATATCATACCTTACTATCCTGATTGTCAGCAAAGCTCTTTCGGTCCAACATGGCATACCATCAATGATACGATGGAGCATATCGACAAGAATACGTTGCAGGCAGTCGGTCAGACCGTTATACAGGTCTTGTACACGCTGTAAGAAATAAAGTATCATGCCAAACCCTCTCAGGGTGGAGAGGGGGAGTTTGATTATTTTTGATAATGATAAAAGGCTGGACCCTATCGTGGATTCCAGCCTTTCTTATTTCTGTTTCTTTTTTAATTCAAGTTGGTTATTAGACACGATATGTATAGTTCTTCTTGTTATGGTATTATTTCCTAACATCTTTTATTTTCTTCTCTGCATCTTGTCTGTCTTTGTAACTTGACGTAGCCCGCTACGCCTGTGTTCCAAAAACAAATAATCTGCTCGATAATAAAACAGAATATGTTTAGGCACTAATGACCGATTTGGTTTTAATCTACTAACAATTATATAGAAAAAGGTAAAGTAGTGCTATGTCAACAACGTGTTCATCAGATGAGGTTCTTTTTGACTTCAACAAGTAATTATTACACTTTCTCTCTGTATTAACCCCTTCATCTTCTCTAAATTCTTCTCATGAAATAATAAGAGGAGGGTCGGTAAATAAGTATAAGAAAGAGAGAAGATACGATTAGTTAGTGTAATAATAGTCTATAAATAGGATAATAATAATTTATTTTATGCATATAAAAAAAGTTCTTCTATTGGTAAATGGGCATTAATCAATAGGTGAAAAAAGGTTCTTTATGAAGCAAAAACATAGTCAAGACTATCTACAGTCTATTGTATTATTACCCTCTGACATAGAAAACCTTTTCATGTTAGCACTTTGAAAATTCGAAGATAATGGTTTGAAAAATCATGACATAAATTTCAAAGTGAAAATGTCTATAAATAAGGAGAAAAACACGTATAAAAAGCAGGTTTGTAACTAAAAAGGAAAATCAATTAGTTATAAAAGCTAGTAAACGAAAAGGTGCTTAATTGGACTTGAAAAGGGCGTTAGTAAGAGCTCTAAAGAGCATCTTTTGCAAGTCAATTAAGCATCTTTTAGAAGCTAAAAGAGCATGTGTTGTTTTTGAGCTGTGTGAAAATAGTTTACAAACATGAGAGCGATGAGGGAATAAGTGGTGCTGTCTTTATAAAGTGTACAAGGCTTTATTCTATTTCTAATCTATGTTTTTAACGAAAGAATCAGAAAAAGACTCTGTTCCCAATAGTAGGGAACAGAGTCTTTATTTTGCCTTCAAAATCAAACGAAGGCTTTGTTTATAATTAATATAGTTCCATACCCAGTTGAGCAGGATAAACGTCTTATTCTTTACGCCAAGGATAGAACGGAGATGGACAACGAGCCACAATGCCCACGCAGGGAAGCCTCCAAACTTATTTCCTGAGATTTCAGCAACAGCATGGTTGCGACCAATAGTTGCCATTACACCGAGGTTTTTGTATCTGAAAGGCTTTGGCTCTTTTCCTTTCAACATTGCTTTGAAGTTCTTTGCAACGGTCTTTGCCTGCTGCATAGCTACTTGTGCTAACTGAGGATGACCAAGTGGATATTCCTCATCGCCTTCTACAAGGCTCACATCTCCAATTGCGTAGACGTCTTCTACACCCTTTACACGACAAAAACGGTCGGTAAGGAGTCTACCAGCATGCCCAATACTCTCTGCAGGAAAACCTTCGATGGTATTCGCACAGATACCACTCACCCAAATAACAGTCTGTGTAGGGAATCTCTAAGCCTGCACTGGTCTTCAGTATGCCATCTTTATATTCTGTTGCAAACTGAGGTTGACGGATATGAACATGCAACTCCTTTAGATCTCGTTCTGCTCGTTTTGATGATACTGGATCCATAGCTGCAAGAAGACGGTCACCTGCATTAACAAGGTAGATATGCATCTGAGAAGAGTCAAGGTCGGGATAATCACGAGCAATGATGTTCTTCTTCATCTCAGCCACAGCTCCTGCAATTTCAACACCCGAAGCACCACCACCGACAACAACGATATTCATCAATGCCTGTTTGCGTGCTGGGTCTTCCTCTGTTAAAGCAAGTTCAAGATTACGCAGGATTGTATTACGGAGTTTCATAGCCTCACTAACCGATTTCATCGGGAGGGTTGTTGCTTCAATATCCTTATTCCCAAAGAAGTTAGTCTTTGCTCCAAATGCCAATACAAGATAGTCGTATTCTATCTCGCCCACCGTCGTGTTGATTGACTTTTTAGCCGTATTCACCGACTCTACCTCTGCCATTCGGAAGAAAAAGTCCTTTTTACCTTGGAAAAGTCGACGGAAAGGAAAAGAGATACTACTTGGTTCTAGACCACCCGAAGCCACTTGATAAATCAATGGAGGGAACTGATGATAGTTATTCTTATCTACCAATACTACTTGATAATCATCATCTACTAATTTGAAGGCTAATTCCAAACCTCCTAATCCACCACCAACAATAACGATTCTCTTTTTGTCAGTGCGTTCAATGTTTGCTTTCATTATCCTGCTTTTATTTATGTTTGTTTTCTTTTATGAGACTGTTCCCTTTTCTTTTTTACAGAGAAAATCGTGCCAGAGGTATTCTTTGCTAAAGAAAAAGTTATACTGTTTATATATAAATCAATTTTGTAAGTCGTTCTTCTGGGAAGAGTTCGCGTGCAACGGCTTGCACTTCCTCTGCCGTGATAGCGTCAATGTTGCGATAGAGTGCTGATATATCCTTCTTCCAACCATAGTGGAGAAAACCTTTACCGAAGTCTAAAGCAAGGTTCTCTCGGTTGTCACAAGCTATGCCAATCTGTCCTTTAATCTGCTGTTTAGCTACAGACAACTCGTCATCTGTCAATGGAATGTCGATGAAATGGTCAAGTTCTGCACGTACAAGGTTCATACATTCGTCCAAATCATCGGCATCACAACCGAAATATATAGCCCAAATACCCGTTAACGAATAGCTCACCATAGAACTATCTACCGTATAGACAAGTCCACGACGTTCGCGAAGTGCAAGATTCAAACGGGCACTCATACCAGGACCCCCTAAGATGTTATTCAATAGATAAAGTGCCATACGTCTTTTGTCATGTATGCTGTAGGCACGATTACCAATCATTACGTGAGCTTGATGAGTATGCTTATTAATCTTAACAGTTTGAGGTTGGTATTCACTCAATGCAGGAAGCGAAATTTTCTATTGGTTTTTCAGTTTCTCCCTTTACCTTTACTTTACAACCATTCTCTTTCTCTAAAAGACTGAGTAGGTTATCAAAATCTATATCACCATACGCAAAAAACACCGAATTCATCGGTTGGTAATGCTTTTTTGTGAATCGAAGTGCATCCTCAGTAGTGAATTTCCGAACACGCTCTGCCGTTCCAAGGATACTATGTCCTAAAGGGTGCCCACGGAAGATGATATTTTCAAATTCATCATAGATCAACTCTGCAGGACTATCATTGTAGGATTCGATTTCATCGCAGATAACTTCGACTTCCTTATCTATCTCCTTTTGTGGATAGACACTATGGAAAACAATATCTGTCAGAAGGTCTATTGCTCGTGGGAGATGGTCTTTTAGAATAGCAGAATAATAAACCGTATCGGTCTTAGTTGTAAAGGCATTGAGGTCGCCTCCCACTTGTTCAAGACAGTGAATAACATCTATTGCTGTGCGGCGAGTAGTACCCTTGAATGTAACGTGCTCACAGAAATGAGCTATCCCCTCCTCATCAGGCAGTTCGTTGGCTGTCCCGACATTGAGTTGATACCCACAGTAAACCACAGGTGAGGCCGATGGAAGGGCTATGATTCGCAGTCCATTCTCCAAGACTGCAGTTTGATATCTTGTCATAGGGGTGCAAAATTAAGAAAAAAGAATGAAAAGTAATAGACTTTAATCGACAAAGAAAAAAGAACTCATTTCATTTTGTAATCCGCCTAAATTTCAGTATATTTGCACAACTAAAGTGAGACATAATATAATTCACAATAAAATGCGGAAAGTAATAGGTATAGGTGAAACCGTTTTAGACATCATCTTTAAGGATAATAAACCAGTTGAGGCAGTTCCGGGAGGGTCTACCTTTAACGCCATTACATCGTTAGGACGTTGCGGAGTTAACGCATCGTTTATTTCTGAAGCGGGTAATGACCATGTAGGAAAAATACATCATTGATTTCTTGAAGAACAATGGTGTGAATGCTGATAGCGTTTCTACTTTCCCTGATTCTAAGTCGCCTGTGTCGCTTGCCTTCCTCAATGAGAAGAATGATGCAGAATATATCTTCTACAAAGATCACCCACACGATCAGTTAGATTTTTACTTTTTCCTGACATCCAGCCCGATGATATCGTGCTTTTTAGTTCCTTCTATGCGGTGAATCCAGTGATTCGTCCACAGGTAGTAGGATTGCTCGATTATGCTCGCTCACGTGGTGCCATCATCTACTATGATGTTAATTTCCGCCCAGCACACAAAGATGAGGTTATCAAGATAACACCTAATCTGATAGAGAACCTTGATTATGCTGATATTGTACGTGGTAGTCACGAGGACTTTGCGACACTTTACAAGAAGGAGGATGCTGATAAAGTCTATAATGCCGAGATTTCCTTCTATTGCAAACAGTTTATCTATACACAGGGAAGTCAACCAGTGGAGGTGCGTAGTGGTAAGGAATTGAAAAAGTCATATCCAGTACTTGATACTAATATTGTTAGCACTATCGGAGCTGGCGATAACTTTAATGCAGGCTTTATTTTCGGTATGTTGAAGTATGGAATCACTCGTGTTGACCTCGAAAGAGGACTGACAGAAGAGCAGTGGGATAAACTCATCAATTATGCTTTGGTGTTCTCTGCAGATTGCTGTAAGGATATCTTCAACTATGTAAGTAAGGAGTTTGGTGAGAAGATGAGAGAAGGGGCTTTATAATTAGTCTTATTTACCAAATAAGCCCAATAAGCTTTAAAAAGAAACTACATAAATTCAAAAATAAAATGATAGAAATTGCCAATAAAGTTTATTACGTAGGAGTTAACGACCGTAATAAGAACCTCTTTGAAGGATTATGGCCATTGCCTTATGGTGTGACATATAACTCTTACCTCATTGATGATGAGAAGGTTTGCCTTATTGATACAGTTGAAGTAGACTTCTTTACTCAGTTTATTGAGAGACTTCGTGAGGTGTTGGGCGACCGACAGATTGACTACTTAGTTATCAACCACATGGAGCCTGATCACTCTGGTTCAATTGGTTTGCTGCGTAAATATTATCCTAATATTCAGGTTATCGGTAATAAGAAGACCTTTGATATGATGTCAGGATTCTACGGTGTCAAGGATAATACGTTAGAGGTTAAGAATGGTGAAGAGTTGAGCTTAGGTAATCATACCTTACAGTTCTTTATGACTCCAATGGTTCACTGGCCAGAGACAATGATGACACTCTGCAAAGGTGAGGTCAGCCACCTATTTACAGGCGATGCATTCGGCTGTTTTGGTGCATTAAATGGTGGTCTCATCGATCAAGAGATTGATACTGATTGGTGTTGGTTAGAGATGGTTCGCTACTATTCTAACATCGTTGGAAAGTACGGAACACCTGTTCAGAACGCATTGAAGAAGCTTGCTGGTATTCATATTGACTACATCTGCTCTACTCATGGACCAGTATGGCATAAGTATGTTGACAAAGTTATCGGACTGTATGACCGTATGTCTAAGTACGAAACAGAGCCTGGTTTGGTGATTTGCTATGGTACAATGTATGGCAATACAGAGCGTATGGCAGAACAAATTGCACGTTCAGCATCTCTTGCTGGTGTGAAGAATATCCGTCTGTATAACGTCTCTAAGACTCATCATAGTTATATCCTTCAGGACGTCTTCCGCTTCCGTGGCTTAATCGTTGGTGCTCCTACCTATAATGCAGGACTCTATCACGAGATGGATGTACTCTTGCAGGAGGTTGCTAACCGTGATATTAAGAATCATCTTATCGGTTGGTTTGGTTCTTACTCTTGGGCTTCAAAGGCTGTTGCTGCCATTGGCGAATGGAATGAGAATCATCTCCACTTCGAAAAAGTGGGTGAGCCAGTAGAGATGAAGCAGGCGCTGACACCTGAAATAAAGGAAGAATGCAACCGCTTAGGACGCGAAATGGCAGCTAAACTCTTAGAAGAATAAAATGAATATAGCCGTATTTTGCTCTGCAAACAATAACATTGCTCCCGACTACTTCCGTGCTGCGGAAGAGTTGGGACGATGGATTGGAGAGAATGGACATACGCTTGTTTATGGTGGAGCTAATAGTGGATTGATGGAGTGTATTGGTAAGGCTGTACACGAAGTTGGTGGACGTACTATCGGAGTTATCCCTCGCATCTTAGAAGAAGGGCGCAGAGTTAGTGACTATGTAGATGTAGAGATTCCTTGTGAAGACCTCACTAATCGCAAAGCAATTATCATGGAACGATCTGATGAGTTCTATGCGTTGCCTGGCGGTATAGGAACCATTGATGAAATTTTCACCGTTGCAGCCTCAGCTTCTATTGGTTATCATCATAAGAAGGTAACTTTGGTTAACGTAGAAGGCTTCTGGGATAGTCTTATAGCCCTGCTGAATGACCTTTCTAAGGAAAGAAATGTTACGTGGCTCTCTCAACGACTATATAGAGGTAAAGACGATAGATGATTTAAGGAAGTGATTGTTTTCAAAAGAACAGTTTTACAACAGTTCAGAAAACAAGAACAAAATATAAATAAGTTTATTCCTATTTTTGGCTTCATAATCGGCACTCAAAATTAGAACGAGAATACTTTCTTTTCTACAAGTTTATTTTCAATTTAAGTTGCTGTCACTTTTAACATTTAGTGTAATGGGTTTATTGTCAGCCTTTTAATTTCGTAAAAGGAGTGACGGGAGTGACAGGAAAGTAGATTTGTAGGAATCGTTTATTGAAAACGAACTTTTTATCTTGTCATGAAAATGGGGATATATTGTATCTTCTTATATCTCTTTTTATTTATAAGATAAAATTTAAACTATCCAATTTTTCTTTGTGTCATTTGTTATCTACAATCATATCTTATAAGAAGGTAACAATGTAATACAACCCCGTTTGAATGAAACAAAAATAAACAATAGGCGTATTCATTTCATATTCTTCAACAAAAAATGAATACGTTTATAATACCTTACAGTTATTTTGCACTCTACCTAAGCCACAAACTGAGTAAATATGCGGGGAATAGTGTAATTTTGCAGCCGAAGGTTTAGTTCGTATTTTGATTTAAAAATCATGACAGGTCAGCTTTGCAAGATGATATCAGCTTTCCTGTTTAATATTGAACCACCTATATTTTATTAAATAATGACGAGTAGTTTTAAACTGCTCATTAATCAAAACAACATGAAAAAAACAGGATTATTACTTTGTGGATTATGTTTAGGACTCTCTAACCTATCTGCACAAGTAACACAGAATGCCGTACCTCCAATGGCTGGTTGGAATTACTATGGAGGCGATGAGTTTAATGGAAACAAGATTGACGAATCCCGATGGGGTATCTATGGTGATCCAAAGTATAATTATAAGTTTGATGATTATGGTAATACAGAAGGGCAAGGAGGTGTTCAGTATTATCGTGCCGATATGGTTAAGGTAAGAAATGGAGTGGCATATATAACCGCTTCACGTGAACCTCTTTTGACAGGACGTCGTCCTGATCCTAAAAAAGACCCAGCTGGAACCGATTATAAAGTAAAGGTACAGCCACCTTTTAAGCCAAAGCACGACTTTGGAAAGTATGGTTGGTGGTCTGGAGCCCTCTCCAGTCGTAATGCTAATGGAGCTGGCATGGTAACTGGCAAAGGATTAGAACACGGAGTTTATTATCCTCTTTACTCCCGTATAGAAGTAAAAGCAAAGATTCCATACGAGTTCGGAACTTGGATGGCACTCTGGCTTCGTCATTGTAGTGGTGCAAGTACCTTTGAGATTGATTTGCAAGAGTTCTTTGTAAATGAGGACCGAAAAGATGCAATGAAGGAGAAAGGCTTTTATCTGCATCAGACAACTCATGGCATGGATTATGGTGCTGGCATGAAAAACGGTAAGTTTAATAGCTCTTATAATATTAATGACTATGGAGATCGTGTAAGGGAGATTGACTTTGATCCAGGAAAAGACTTTCCATGTTTATGGTGCACAGATCGATCCAGAGCCAGGCGATCCAATGCACTTAGCCGTAACTTTCCTCTTAGATGGAAGAGTTAGATCCGTTTTCCGTACAAAGGATGATCGATACAAATTAAACAACGCGAAGTATCCATATCGTTATAATGCGCTTTTACAAGAAAACTATACAAAGTATGGAGAAGAGCGTGTTTGGGACGTAGCCATCACAGGACAAGTAGGAGGTAAGGCGTGGAAAGCTAATACAGAAATACTACCAAGTATGTATCCATATAAAGGATTTGGTGGTACCCTCTACCCTGAATTAAACCCGAAGTATGGAGGTGATATTAATAAGGTTCCTAATCAGTTTGTTACAGAAGTAGACTGGTTGCGTGTGTTTAAACGTGCAAATACACTACTATGGATAGGTAGCCGTCCAGAATACAGAAAAAACCAGAAGATAAGTCTTGACCTTGCTAAAGAGAAGTTTGCTAAGATTAATGTAGGAGATCAGTTGGTTATGGACCTTGAGGTTTGTGACCCTACAAAGCAAGCAAGCCTTGATATCTTTAATAAAAGTGGACATTCTATCACTACTCTAAAGCCTGAGTTCACAAAGAATGATGCTCAGGTAACTTTCGTGGTGACAGAAGAACTTAGTAAGAAGCTAAGGAATGAGGGCTGCGTGTTGAAAGGTGAGAACGTCCGTTTATATACTGTTTGTCATTCATCAAAGAAGAATGCTATTTGGACAGGATTCAAGGAACTCCAGTGGGGTGAAACAATTATCCCTGCAGAGTTGTTTGCGCACTTAGTAGAAGGACAGAAACTTGAATTTGTGGTGAGAGATGCTGATCCTGGTGCAAAGATTTTCTTGCGCCAGAATAAAAGGAATGTGACTGATTCAAAAAGACCTAAGTTCTCATTTAGCGTACAGTATGGTAATATTATCAACTTGGATAATGAGAAAGACGAAAAGGCCTATACCATTGACCTTGAGCCTAAGGTTATCGAAGAGTTAAAACAGAATGGTTTGGTAGTAACCGGACTGGGGATACTTCTTACGTAGTGTCAACATCGTAGGAAAGCCGATAACCAAAGTAAGTACCGCTATTGATAAGATGGAAACTACAGACCAGAATGATGGTGCAGTATATAATATTAATGGTGTGAAGGTTAGAGATGCTAATGATAAAGGAAAATTAGCTCCTGGTATTTACATTATCAATGGCAAGAAGGTTTTGGTAAAATAAAGGAGTGGGATGCAAGATTATGCTCAATCTATTTAATATTATAGATTATCTTGCAGCACCAAAGAAAGACTGAACAATATCAATCAATATAAACTCCGATTATGGTGCAAGAGTATCTGCCCATAATCGGAGTTTTTACAACCAACGTTTGTAAACTATTTTTACACAACTCAAAACCAATACATGCTCTTTTGGCTTCTTAAAGACGCCTAATTGGCTTGCAAAAGACGCCCTTTTGAAGCCTAACTAACGCCCTTTTCAAGTCCAATTAAGCACCTTTTCTTATACTACTTTATAACAAGCTGATTTCCTTTTAGTTACAAGCTTAATTTTTATACGCATTTTTACCTTTATTGATAGCTATTTTGTTTGAATATATGTAATGATTTTTTTCAATATTTTTGTCTGTAAATTTTTTTGCAAGATATTAAAGATGAAAAAGATTTGTCTGTAATGAGAGGATGGTAATAGAATAGATAATTGCCAGTCTTAGTCTGTGTTTTTTGTTTAAGAAAAGCCACGATTCTCCCATTTAAGACTATACGAAACGCAGCCATACATTTAACGAAATAACCCTATTAATTCTCAAAGAAATATTTTTCGAGCTGTAAAAAGAGATGATGTTTCTTCTGTCAAAAAGTACCCTTTGAAGAGAGAAGAATTACCCTTCCAAGGACATGAATACATACAAAAAGATAAGAATATGGTGATAAAGACTTGGAAAAGTTAAGGTAAGCGTTTTAACATCTGATAATTAGCTGACTTAAAAAACATTCATTTTTATTTGTAAGTTACATATATAATAGGTAAATTTGCACGGATTAATTTTTTTGGGACGCGTGAGAAGGTAAACGTCAAGGCATTCGAGCCTTGCCCAGAGTTACCACTTTTGGTTCCCTAAGATGTTGGTCAAAACAATAAGTATTTTAAAATTTTAGATGAACGTAATTACGAAAACAGTTCAATTGCCAGATGGAAGAACCATCTCAATTGAAACCGGAAAGGTTGCAAAGCAGGCCGATGGCGCAGCAGTTCTCCGTATGGGTAACACCGTACTTCTCGCCACTGTTTGTGCAGCTAAAGAGGCAGTTCCGGGCACAGACTTTATGCCTTTGCAAGTTGATTATCGCGAGCAGTATGCTGCCGCAGGTCGTTACCCAGGTGGTTTCACCAAGCGCGAAGGCAAAGCCAATGACGACGAAATCCTAACATCACGCCTTGTGGACCGTGTTCTTCGTCCACTTTTCCCATCAGATTATCACTGTGAAGTTTATGTACAGGTAATGTTGCTGTCAGCTGACGGCATCGATCAGCCTGATGCACTTGCTGGTTTGGCAGCTTCTGCAGCTCTTGCAGCTTCAGATATTCCAATCGAGCACACTACTTCAGAGGTTCGTGTTGCACGTGTTAACGGCGAGTACGTTATCAACCCAACATTCCCACAGATGAAGGAAGCTGATATGGACCTCATGGTTGGTGCAACCAAGGACAATATCATGATGGTAGAGGGTGAGATGGACGAGGTTTCTGAGCAGGATCTTATCGCTGCTTTGAAGGTTGCACATGAGGCTATTAAGCCAATGTGTGAAATGCAGGAAGAACTTTCAAAGGCTTGCGGTACTGACGTTAAGCGTACCTACGAAGATGAAATCAATGACGAAGCATTGCGTGAGGAGCTTCATAAGGCTACATACGATGCTTGTTACGCTCAGGCTCAGAGCGGTGACGACGACAAGAAGCACCGTGAGGAGACATATAGCAAGATTAAGGCTGATTTCATCGAGGCTTATGATGCTGCTCATACAGATCTTTCAGAAGACGACCTCGAAGAAAAACACTCACTTATTGATCGTTACTTTGCAGATGTTCAGCGTGACTCTATGCGCCGTAGCGTTCTTGATACAGGCAAGCGTATGGACGGTCGTGCTACAGATGAGATTCGTAACATCTGGTGCGAGATTGACACACTGCCAATGCCACACGGAAGCTCACTCTTCCAGCGTGGTGAAACAATGTCTCTCTCTACTTGTACTCTCGGTACAAAGATGGACGAGAAGATGGTTGACAACGTATTGGAGAAGAGCTATCAGCGCTTCCTCCTTCACTATAACTTCCCTCCATTCTGTACAGGTGAGGCTAAGGCTCAGCGTGGCGTAGGTCGTCGCGAGATTGGTCATGGTCACCTTGCATGGCGTGGTTTGAAGGGTCAGATTCCAGCAGACTTCCCTTACACTGTTCGTTTGGTTAGTCAGGTGCTCGAGTCTAATGGTTCTTCTTCTATGGCAACTGTATGTGCAGGTACACTCGCATTGATGGATGCAGGTGTTCCAATGAAGAAACCAGTATCAGGTATCGCAATGGGTCTTATTAAGAACCCAGGAGAAGATAAGTATGCTGTATTGAGTGATATCCTCGGTGATGAGGACCACTTGGGCGATATGGACTTCAAGACAACTGGTACAAAGGATGGTTTGACTGCAACTCAGATGGATATCAAGTGTGACGGTTTGTCATTCGAGATTCTTGAGAAGGCACTTATGCAGGCAAAGGCTGCTCGTGAGCATATCCTCAACATCATGACTGAGACAATCGCAGAGCCACGTGAAGAGATGAAACCACAGGTTCCACGTATCGTTCAGTTGGAGATTCCTAAGGAGTTTATCGGTGCTGTTATCGGTCCTGGTGGTAAGATTATCCAGCAGATGCAGGAAGATACTGGTGCTACTATCACTATCGAGGAAGCTGATGGAGTTGGTAAGGTACAGGTTTCTGCTCCTAACAAGGATTCTATCGATGCAGCTCTTGGTAAGATTAAGGCTATCGTTGCTGTTCCAGAGATTGGTGAGGTTTACGAGGGTACAGTACGTTCTATCATGCCATACGGCTGCTTTGTAGAGATTCTGCCAGGTAAGGACGGCTTGCTCCACATCTCAGAAATTGATTGGAAGCGTCTTGAGACTGTTGAAGAGGCAGGCATCAAGGAAGGCGACAAGCTTCAGGTGAAGCTCCTCGAGATTGACCCTAAGACTGGTAAGTACAAGCTTTCACGTCGCGTTTTGCTTGAGAAACCAGAGGGATATGTTGAGCCACAGCGTCGCCCACGTGGTGACCGTCGTCCACGTCGTGACGGTGAGCGTCGTTTTGATGAGCGTCGTCCACGTCGTGAGAACAATGAATATGAGAACAACGATTAATCGATTGTTATAATACTATAATCCCCCAGAGGCTGTCTATAGCTTGCTGGGGGATTACAATTCTCTATCTACAAAGCCAAGTAGACTACAAACCCAATTCTACCTGACTGTACAAACCATAGAGCCTAATGGTACAAACTATATCTATCTTGCCACTTTGTGAGATAGAGTATACCTATATTTAACTTAACCAAACCAATTAACGCTAAAATGAAGAAAGAATATCTTTCCCCTACTATGGTTGCAATGCCAATCATAGAGGAACTTTCTATCTTAGAAACGGCCTCTGGCAATCTCCCAGAAAAGTCCCAAGGACACAACATGGATGATGAGGAAGAGGAATACGAAACTGAGACTACTACAACTCCCAGTGGTCAAGCTAAATACACACCAAACTTTTTTGAATAACCAGAAATTATGAATAGCATTATTAAAGCGTTTATTTTTGCAGCTATCTCACTTGGGTTAGCAGCCTGCTCACAGGAAGATATCACCTCGAATGAGCAAAAGAAAGCAACAGAAGAAACTACTTTCACCGTTGATGTTACATTAGATAAAAATGTAGAAGATATGGTGAACGCAAAACAGATGACAAATGTATGGGATGCTGAACAGTCTGCTATGACCCGTACACCTATCACCTACGACAAACAAGGGTCATTGACTTATAATTGGAAGGTTGGAAGTACGATTCCTTTATTTGTCTATATCACTGATGGAAAGTACCAAAAAAGTTATAAACTTGACAAGGGCTTACAAATTATCTCAGCCAATAAGGGTTACTTTACATTCTCTGTACCAACCTATTTTGATTTGTCTAAACTGCAAGTAGCATCGGCTACGGGTAAGGAAGACGGTGTAGAAAATGGTGCATGGACAATAGGTATTGGCTATGATGGTGTCATGAGGGTTTTCGGACCAAAGGTTATAGATGCAAGTTCATACGATTATAATATCCCACTTTATTCGAAGTTGACGAAAGTAGACCCTGCTACAAAGCACGCAAAAGTTCAGTTTTTAATGTTAGGTAGCTGGATTGGCGTTAGAGCAAAGTCGGATATGTATTACAAGAGCAGTGTCTATTCTATTGCCTTGAAGTCTGACGTGCTCCACATGGATGGTACATTTGACCTCTCACAAGCTTCTCCTGTATGGAAACCAAGTCCATACAGAATTAATATAGATAGACGACAAGGAAAAGTTTTAGACGAATGTGACACGATTAGAGTCAATAATTTCGCTATTGGTGGTGAGGCAGATGGAGCAGGAACAACCAAGTATACCAAGCCTTTTTATTTCTGGGTAAAGGCTACACCAGGTGCAACCAGTACGACAAAAGCAAGAGTTATCCTCCGCAGTGAGGCTGATAGCAAGGCAGGTGCAGTAGCTCCACAGATTGATTTCTTGTCTATGCGTAATCGATTCTATCGTGAAGCGAAAGACATTGTTGACTTCAAAGATGGTGATACGTATAATTTCAGTATCAATGCAAGTCTGAAAGAGACACGTGGAGCATTGATGATAACAGAGTATTACCACTCTTCTGCACGAAAATGGAGAGAACAGTTGGATTGAAATAACTAATGCATCAAGAGAGACTATTTCGTTGAAAGGCTATTATCTTGTTAGTCCAAACCCATGGAATGTACCTCCTTATGGAAGGTTATATGTAGCTAACCTTACGGATCTCAAAGCATTGAGTAGAGGAAGTAGTAGTGTTGGTATGCCAGGAAATTCAACAACATCGATACCTGCAGGAAAGTCTATTTGTTTAGCAGCAGGTACTGGTTATGCAGAAGTTGTATCTAAGAATAAAGCTTATCAAGTAATTAATACGGGTTCTGGAATAGCATCTCCATCGGCAGTCACAGGTGGAGTCCACTATTCTAAGTTTATCTGTAAAGATGGTTGGAATATTGATTTAAGAGATCCTAACAACAATATAGTAGACAATTTTGGAATTCAAGTACATTATATATTGAATGGTAGCAACGGATTCTATTATAATTATTACTTAGGGGAGAAGGATTTTATTCGTTCAAAGGAGACACCTTTTAATGCTCCTTACAATGGATTTAACCCGAAGGGATGGTATTACATGCCGATAGAAACAAGCGGATTAAACTTCCTTGGAACCTTCAATGATTATGATGGTAGGTTTATACCATTCAAGGACTATAATGATGGAGGTGATTTTCACTAAAAGCGAACGCTATCGTGATATGTCTTATTATACCGATATAGTTCATCTTCCATAAGCGCAGGGAATCAAGATTATTTGATAATAAGCAGATCATTTATATAAACATAGGCAGGGATACTACGTGTATTTCTGCCTTTTTTATAACCCCTTTGTTAAGTACATAGTTTGGAAATAGCATAAAGACTTATATAATTGTATGGTATAACTATCTCACAATTAAGTGACCTTACAAAAGGGAAAAATTATAAGATTAAATGAAAATAGATACTATGTCTATCCGTCTTCTGTAAACAATGTATTTCCATGTTACAGATATTTGTAAAATATTTTCACGTGGTCCAAAACCAATACATGCTCTTTTGGCTTCTAAAAGACGCCTAATTGACTTGCAAAAGATGCCCTTTTGAGGTCTTACTAACGCCCTTTTGAAGTCCAATTAAGCACCTTTTTCTTTTTACTACTTTATAACTAATTGATTTCCTTTTAGTTACAAACCTGATTATTATACGTGTTTTTGTCCTTATTTACAGATGTTTTATTCGAAAATATGTAATGATTTTTCAAGCCCTTATTTACATCTTCGAAGTATTAAGAATGAAAAGGTTGCTGTGTTGGAGGCTTATAATAGAATAGACAGTTGACTGTCTAAGTTGTGTTTTTGATTTAATGATTAACTTCGGTTCTTTTCGTTAAAAACTATACGAAAAACATCCATACATTTAACAGAAGAACCTTTATTTATCTCCATTTAAGTATTCTTCAACAAATACTTTTTCATAAAAAAACACATCGATGGGGATGGTTTTTTTGTTCTTGGTAGTGTTATGCTAAAAATATTCATATAAAGCTTTTACTTAGGGTTTTGTTCCATGTCTTTTTGTTATAAAAATTGCCGATTTTATCGCTGCTTATCAAATTTATTAAAAATGTAACTGTATGTATATAGAGGTTTTGTTGTTGGTTTGAATTTTTATTTTACAAAGCCTTGTTTGTTTTATATTCTGTTTGTATTATCATATATTATTAATATGTATAATCTATTGATTTTATGTGTGATACGTGTATCAAAAAAACTTATATTTGTTGTAGTAAGAAATTATTGAGTGGTTTATTTGTCTCATCTTTGTATCGGTTTTTTTCTGTTTGATGTTTGAAACTAAAAATAACTTTTTATTTCGTATAGCAAAAGCGGAAGACAAAAAGAGTGTCAAAGGATGACGAAGTGACGGAGTTTTAATAAGACTTATATTTAGTCCGAGACATCCGGTCAGGTAGTCTATGATAACATGGTATGAACCAAAATTAATTAATAAAAAGAAATGAAACGAAAATTACTTCTGGTTTTGTTAGCAATCATCTCGTTAGGATGTTTTGCTGACTCTCAACCAACAGATGCAGAGCGAAGAGCCAACCTCTTTGTGTACAATGGTATGCTGTTCAGTATTCAGCATTTTGAGAGTGTCAGCTCGCAAAATAACACTGTTGAGTTCTGCGGGTGGACTAATAAGACTGATTTGAATACTGATGCAAAAAAGGACGAAGTTCTGGCTGATGCTCAGTATAACGCCATACGTAAGGTTGGAGAGGTTACTATCCCAGAAACAGTTCAAGCAGCTGTTACTTATAATGGACATTTAGAAGGTAGTGCAACCTATAAGGTTACCATGCTTCGTGCTAACCTTTTCCGTGCAGTAGACTCTGGTGTTACAAGCCAGATTACTAAGATTACAATCCCAAAGACAGTTGAGCACATTGAATCACGTTGTTTTGATGAGTGTGTAAACATGACTGAGTTTGTAATTGAAGGTGCTACTGATGGTACTTCTCAGTTGAAGGAGATTGACTCACATGCATTCTTAAACTGTAAGAAGTTGACGTCTATCACACTTCCTAATTCGGTTACTTACTTAGGTGAAAATGATCCTACCTCTGACGCCGGTGGTGTGTTTGAAGGCTGTGAGTCGCTTACCTCTTTTAAGTTCCCAAGTAGTTATGCTTCACGTAACTTGCCAAGTTTTACCTTCAAGAACTGTAAGAACTTAGCAACTATCGATTGGAATGGTTATAACCCAAAGCGTTTAAACAGCTGCGCATTCTGGAATTGCGATAAAATCACATGGTCTCAAGTTCCTCAATCTGTAGAGGAGTTAGGCGATGAATGCTTCTATGACTGTGCTGCTTTGACGTCTGTTGACCTCTCAAAAATCAAGAAGATGGACACAGGTGTGTTCTGGGCGACACCTTTAACATCTGTTGAATGGCCTGCAGCTGTAACTGAAATTCCTGCAAATACATTCTGGGCTTGTGGCAAACTAACAACTATCAAGGGTATTCCTGGGCAGCCAGGTGCATGGGATAACATCACTAAGATTGGTGCAAATGCATTCAATATGTGTACTGCTTTGACTACTATTAAGTTGCCAGCAGAGCTTAAGACAATTGATGCGCAGGCTTTCCGTACCTGTATAAACTTAGCTACAGTAGACTATGGTACTAAGGTTGAAACTATCGGTGACGGTGCTTTCTGGTATACTGGTGCATTGAAGAAGTTCTTCTTCAAGGGTTCTGTTAAGACACTTGGTGCTGATGCTTTCCGAGAGAGTGGACTTACTTGTGTTCACCTCAAAGGTGATATGACTATCGGTAAAGAGGCTTTCATGGACTGTAAAAGCTTGAAGTACGTAGAGTTCCCTGCTACATCTTCAGCTACTCAGCCATTGACTTATGTGGCAGAAAGCATGTTTGCTGGTTGTACAAGTCTGCCTTTCATCACTCTTCCATCTACTGTAACAGAGATAAAGGCTAACGCCTTCAATGGTTGTTCAAACTTGAATTACGTTAATATCTTGGCTGAAACACCAGCAACATTGGGTGCTAATGCTTTCCCAACAACTGCTGGTGTATATGTAAAACCAAGCAAGCTTTCAGCTTATCAGGCAAATGCAGCTTGGAATGCTATAGTCCTAAGGATACTTACGAGCAGACACTCGCTACAAAGTATGCAAGTTTTGACCACGACTTCCCTGTTTCTTTCGTAGCAAAGAATGGTCATGAAGCGTTGGAAGCATACGTTGGTCCAAGCACTTATAGAGTGACACAGCCAACCAAGGTACAGAAGATTTTGAAGATGATTAAGGTTACTTCAACAGCTGCTAATGAAGGTGTTCTCCTCAAAGGTGAGGTTGGAAGAACTTATACTTATCAGATTGCAGAGGTTGATCCAGGCCTTTATGCTGGTAATCGTATTATCGGTGTACGTGAAGATACAACGCTTGTACAGACCGAGGCTGATGGTAAGAGCAACTGGGTTTTACAGCCAGATTATAAGCTTCACTTGGTTAGCAATGGAACAATTAAGAGCGGTCGTGCTTATGTTCATGAGACGAATGATGGCGACACAAGCTTTGGTGCAAAGGGAATTTACCTCTCTTTCGCTCTCAATGAAGAAAACAATACTACTGGTATTGACAAAGTTGAGAATAAGAAAGATGATGAAGAGAATGTTTATTACACACTGTCTGGAGTACGGGTAATCAACCCAACGGAGAAAGGTGTATATATTAAGAACGGCAAAAAAGTTATTATACGATGAAACGGAACTATATAGCTCCTGCAACAGAGCAAATAGCAGTTAAGGTAGAGCAGCATTTATTGGACTTATCTTTCGATGATACCGTTGTAGATCCAGGAACTGCACTGTCAAAGAAGAATGCATTTAATTCTGACGAAGATGAGGCAGATGATGCGTTGAGAGTTACATCTTATGGTGAGATAAGCATTGGTAGAAACTCACTTTGGGATGAATAATTACTAATATTGTTTACAGGTAAGGCATTGCTAAGTCTTGGCTTGAGAAAGTCAGGCTGTGGTAGTGCCTTTCTATATTAACCTAAAGAATTGAAGTTGCCGTATAAGGCACATTAATAATAACTAAAAACAAACACCATGAGATTAAAACGATTTCTTATTCTGTGGGTAACGCTGTCGTCAGCAGCCTTTTCATTTGCTGATGACTTTGTGTATGACAACCTCAAGTATGCTACCAACTCCGATAATTCGGTGACATTGGTGGATGGAAAGAGTGCGAAAGGGGATGTAATTATCCCTTCAGACGTTCGCAACAAAAACAAAGTTTATGTCGTTACAGCCATTGAACACAACGCCTTTGAGGGCAACAACGCTATTACTGCTGTGACAATTCCAAGTTCGGTTAGTACTATTGGCTACAGTGCATTCAATAGTTGTAAGAACTTACGACGAGTGATGGATGCCTCACGTGTCACTGAGATGCAAGGCTTTGAGTACACTGATTGTACGAATTTAACCTCTGTAACCTTATCAGGGACACTACAAAAGATTGGTTATCGCTCTTTTGCTGGTAGCGCTTTAGCACATCTTGTATTACCAGCAAGCATGAGAGAGATTGGTAGCAGTGCTTTTGAGGATTGCCATCAACTAAGAAATGTGCAGTTTAATACAGGTCTTCAGAATATAAAGGACCATGCTTTTAAGAATAGTGGCTTGGTATCTTTAGAGCTTCCTAATGACATAAAGGAGATTGGGGAATGGGCTTTTGAAGGCTGTGCAAGCCTAAAAACAGTTCAAATACCTCCGTCTGTAACAAGCTTAGGAATGGGTGCTTTCTATTATTGTACAGCCTTAGAGTCAGTTGTTATACCAACTACTCTCACGAACTTCAATGACAGAACCTTCAATGGATGTCGTAACTTGTCTGCCGTTTATTACTTAGGCAGCAGTTGCCCAAGCCTTGGACAATATACTTTGCCGATGTTTCTGGCACTTTTGGCTTCTATGTAAAGCCATCAGCCCTGCCTGCTTTGCAAGGAATTGCATTTATTTCTGATAAGGTAAAGGACAGTTTTCCTTATCAGCAAAGCAGTAAGTACACCACTTTCTCGCGTTCTTTTGATATTGACTTTACCACTGCTACGGGTCTAAAAGCCTATATAGCAAAGGAAAGTAATGGAAGAACTTCGGTATCCCTGATACCTATTACAACAGCGAGTGCAGGTACAGGACTCATCATAGAGGCTATTCCAAACACAGTTTATCAACTCCGTTTAGCTGATAATGCTGCCCATTATGATGACAATGCACTGCGTGTTTCAACAGGAGAAACTATTGGTGCTACAACTTTAAAACTAAGAGAAGATATCACTTCTCGCTATGCTCCTGTAGAACTGACAACAGACAAGGTACGTTATGAGCCTGAGTCTACAGTTCGCTTCACATCAAAGTATCTTCTTCCTGATAATGCCAAAGTACGTTACTTACATGGCAATACAGTTGTAAAAACCGATGAAATCGGCGGAAAACAAAGTTGGTCTTGGAAGGTTCCAGCACAGAATTTTACTGGTTATCTGGCTGAAATCTATGTTGCTGATGGTATTGCCGAGCAGACACTTGCCACAATTGGTGTCGATGTTTCTACCGAATGGGGCCGCTTTCCACGCTATGGTTTCGTCTCACACTATGGCTCTGACAAGACTGTTGAGCAGGTTAAAAAGGAAGTAGATATGCTTAATCGTTACCACATGACTGGCATTCAGTTCTATGATTGGCAGTGGCAACATCACAAACTAATTCCTGAAGGTGCTTCACAATGGAAGGATGTTGGCTTACGCGATGTCTTCAAATCTTCTATAGAAATTATATTACCAAGCTACATGAGGTTGGAAGCAAGTGTATGTTCTATGACTTGCTCTATGGTGTAACGGGTAATATTGTCGATGGAAAGCCTGAAACACCAGCAAATCTTGACGGAAAGGATGGTATCAGCAGTGATTGGGGCTGGATAGACCTACATGCAAACGATAAGGGTGGCTATGATCTTCATCAGGTACAGTATCCTTTAGGGTCATGGCCAAGTATCTACGTGATGAATCCTGGCAATCAGGATTGGGTGAACTATCTCTCTTAAAGAGATAAAGAAGGTATATCAGCATCTTAAGTTTGATGGTTATCATATCGACCAGTTAGGTCGTCAGCGCGAGGCTTATTATGTCAATCTGCAGAGTAAGACAGAAGATGGTCAGAAGGTTTATACTGGTGGGGACCGCCGTGATACTCACGACTTCGAAGGCTATTATGCAAACTTTATCAATCGTATGAAATCCGATAGTAAAGACAAGTCCCTTGTTATGAATGCTGTTTCTAACTTCGGTGGATCTAAGATAGTTGGTACAGGTAACGTTGAATTCGGCTATAATGAGATGTGGAGTGCTGACGACTATTTGTGGAACTACCGTAAAATCATACAGGATAATCGTCGTAATAATGGTAAGAATACCTTTAATACTGTCTTTGCTGCTTATCAACACTGTCGCAATGGTAAGGAAGGTCAGTTCCGTACAAGCAGTGCTCTGTTTGGTAATGCAACTATCTTTGCACTCGGTGGTTCTCGTATTGAGTTGAGTGGTGACCACATGCTTTATACAGAGTACTTCCCTGATAACAAACGAAGAATGTCGAATGAGTTGCAAAAGTCAATCATTCACTATTATGACTTCCTTGTTGCTTACGAAAACTACTTACGAGATGGCAATGCTGAAACCTCTGTTAATATGACAATGGAGGGTGTTAATGTTGCAGCATGGGATTTCTCAGAGCCAGATCCATCTAAGGAGAAGGCTGAAGACCAGGTAATTGGTCCAAAGCCTTATAGTGTGAATACTTATAGCACTACGAAGGGAAACGTGACTGCAATACAGTTGTTGAATTATAGTAACTTCTCAAGAGACAACTTTAATATCCGTGATATAAAGGAAACAATGCCAGAGCCTAATGTCCTACTTAATAAGAAGATTGTTCTTGACGATGCTACACCTGTTGCCCGTATATGGGTAGCAAGTCCTGATTGCTTCGGTGGTGCTCCGCAAGAAGTTGTCTTCACACAGAATAATGGTAAGGTAATATTCACTCTACCTTCTCTGGAATATTGGACGATGGTAGTCGTTGAACACGGCAATAAGGTGGATAATAGCATGGCAGAAGTACGTAATTACATTCTCCGTGGTGAATCCTTTATAGAGGCTTCGAACAATACTGTACCTGCAGGCGAGGCTTACCTCTCTTTTCCTGCTAATATAGGAAAGACCTTGCAGCCATTGTTACCTTTGGTTCCTGTTACCGCAGGGATTACCAATATAACTGATAACGGACGTGATGATTATTACACTGTGTCTGGTATCAAGGTTGATAAGCCTGCGAAAGGGGTATATATCCATAAAGGTAAGAAATTGATAAGCAAGTAATAAATTACTAATTCTTAATTACCCCCAATGGGGCATTAGTCATACTTACTATTCTACATGCAAGAAGTAATCTAATGTCCGATTGGGGGTAAATAACTTCTAAGACTGTATTAATGCTCACCAGCTATCCTATTATGCCTTTCTTTAATGTCTAAATTGGTATTCTGTCCATCCGTCTTCTGTGAACAATGTATTCCCATATTATTGATATTTGTAAACTATTTTCAAGTGGTTTAAAAACAATACATGCTCTTTTGGCTTCTAAAAGATGCCTGATTGACTTGCAAGAGGTGCCCTTTTGAGGTCTTATTAACGCCCTTTTGAAGTCCAATTAAGCACCTTCTCGTTTACTACTTTATAACTAACTGATTTCCTTTTAGTTACAAACTTGATTATTATACGTGTTTTTGTCCTTATTTATAGATGTTTTATTTGAATTTATGTAATGATTTTTCAAATCATTATCTGTGTTTTTGAAGTGTTAAAACCTTTGTAACTTGACATAGCTTGCTACGCCTGCATTGCCAAGACAGACAATCTAATCGATGATAAAACAAAATATGTTTATCCTTTAATAAACGATTTGGGGTTAATTGAGGAACCTAAAATAATACTATATTAATCATTTTTATTGTTAAGAATAGGGTGTAAGAATGATCAACAGCAACGTTACTTTAAGAAAGGTGGTAGCAAATCCTTATGCTCCCCAAATTACTAATTTGGAAGTAAATACACTGTCAGGAGTAGCGAATGGTAAGGTTACATTGACGGCTACTATCGTAACAACGTCTCCTAATGACGATATTGAAGTGGAGTTCCATGGTGATAAGGAGTATGATGTAGACATTTATGGTTACTATTATAATCAAGACTTTTCTATTCCTCGTGGCAGCAAAGCATACGATGCCAGTCAAGAAATTCAGATACCAACGACCGTTGAGCCTGGTGATTACCATTTTGTCATTCGTTTGACAGATCAAGCTGGTTACCAACAAATACGTGCTATGGCGATAAAAATAAAATAAAACTTGCACGATAAAGATAAATAAAGGTTAAAACATTCTTGTTTTTCATTCTAAATACAATATCTTTGCACCGTGAGAGTTAAAATAGAGTTTACAATATAAAACTAAAATGATTATGAAAAAGATTATGTTTTTGGTAGCTGCTTGCGCAGCTATGGTAGCTTGTAACAATGGCAAGACTACTGCAAACAACGAGGGTGCAGATTCAACTGTTCAGGATTCAGTTGCTGCTGGTGACTCTGCTGTTTACGAGGGTTTGACACCTGCAGCTGATGTTGCTGGTATCAAGTATCGTGTTGCTTTAGCAAAGGATTCAACAAATGGTTTCAGCGTTTCTGAGTCTTACATGAAGTCTGATTCTGAGGCTGACACTGTTTACAACTATACAGGTAACTATCAGGTTGTAGAGAAGGACGTTAAGGGTAAGAAGAATACTTACTACCAGTTCGAGTTGGGTAAGGACAACAAGACCAACTTCCTCGTAGTAAACGATTCTACACTTCGTCTTGTTAACTCTGACTTCGAGGAGCCAGCTGTTAATACAAAGGATATGAACTACGACTTGAAGTTGAAGTAAGAAGAATCTGTAAACACAACACTAAAATAAAGGGGCTTGCCAAGGTTTAATACCTTGTGTAAGCCCTTTTTACGTAGAGTATGCTTAGGTCTTTTTATTAAATAAGAGAATACTTCTCTTTGCTTGTACGGCTCTTTTCTCACGTCATATTGTGGTCATTATAAGAATTTGTAAGAACGTGTTTTGACTTTCGCACCATTGGTGTTAAGGCTCCGCACGATGTGTGCTAAGGCTCCGCACGATTGGTGCGGAGGGTTAACACGATTGAAATCGATGAGAAAGTCGAGGCTTTGTCGTTGTATATTTCTACAGAAAACACTAATGATGGACATACGAACGATGTCTGTCAAGGTTGCACAAACCGCTTGGCATGACTTCTGATGCCTCTTATAGAAACAAAAATAGGGACACGTCTGTGTCCCTATTTTTATATTGCAATGTAACAAGAATGGATTTTATCTTCTTGCCATGAAGTAGCTTGTGCCAGCCTGCATCTGACGTACCTCATATACACCAGCTGCATCGAGTGTAACGTCTGCTGTCAACCCGTTGTTGAGGAAAGCCTTTACAGAACCATCACCGTTGAAGTGGATAATCTTCTGCTCCTTACCTTCAGCATTCATGTACCATGTATTCTCCTGCTTGTTGTAAGTGAAGTAGAATACACTACCATCTGGCTTTGTAATCTGATAACCATTCTCGAGATACTTTACAGCATAAATCAAGCCGTCATCACCCTTGATATTGCGTGTCTTACCAACGCGATTTGCTAAAGGATTCTTACCGGTCCAGAACTCGATACTGTTGAGTACGAGCGCATCAGCAGCACTACAGAATGCATAAGCAGGAGAAATCACGAGGAAGATAATCTCATTGATGAACTTAGACTTAGTTGCACGCTTGTTCCACTTTGCAAGTTTGTTGAACAAAGCAAATGAACCTACACATGAACTCATGAGTGTTGCGCCAAGCAAGAGGGCAACCATAGACTTGATTCCTTTTGTTTTCATACTTTCAAATTAGTTTATTTGGTGAATATTTATCTTTTTACCACTTAGGGATTTGATAACCAATGCAAAATTAATACTCTTATTTTTATTAAGAGATAATTTTATTTTATGATATTGAAAGTTTAAGGATTTTAACTGGCTTCGTTAATGTTTTTTGACATAACAAACAGCTTTGTTAACTCTTGTTTTGAGTTAGTTAGGATTAAACTCACCTATTACTCGGCAGAGTTTCATTACTTCTTCCTCGAAGTTCTCTTTGTTGATGGCTTTTCCCTTCAATACAGAACGATAGTTATAGATGGTCTGGGGAGAATAGAACAGGAGGTCGGCAATCTCTGCACTTTCCTTTACGCCCAGTCGAATGAGTGCCATAATACGCTGCTCGGTAGTAAGTTCATCAGTGTTTTTATTCTGAATTCTGCCTTCTGGTACGAGTAGGTTATTCAACTCTTCAGTAAAACCTGGATAGAGATCGAGGAAAGCCTTGTCAAAACGAGATAGAAAGGTTGCAGCGTCTTCCTCTGATAATCGTTCAGATGAAAGTTGACTAAGCAATTCTGAGGTTTGGTTGGCTTTTATCTTTCTCTTTACTAATGTCTGTTGTTTTTTTCAGTCGAGCAATATACTTTGCACAAAGGTCAATATACAACTTTGCCAACCTTTCGCGCTTACGGTTGGTATCGACAAGCACTGCGTTAAGGTCGTGTAGCTGTGTATTCAACTCTTTTTGTTGGGTGTTGAGTTCAGAGAGTTGATTATTATTATTTTGTAACTCCTGTTGCTGAAGACTAAGACGTTTAGTCTGTTTTTACAATATAAAAAGACTGCGAAAAAGCAGGAAGAGTAGAAGGAGTGAGATGACTATGATTGCGGTCATCTGCACTTTATTACGCTGATTGAGGGTCTGTTGATAGCTGCTAACAATTACTGGTAGCTTGCTTGATATTTCAATAATACGGAGTCTGTTATTATAGAAATGTGCATCCTCGAGTGCTGTCTGTATGTATCGTTGTGCGTAATCAAGGTCGTCTTTATTGTGCTCAAAGATATACATAGCCAAGTTTTGCAGTGCAAAGTTCTCCATTGTACAGTTCTCCACATCTGCAATACTCGACAATAAAAGGAATTCTTCTTGTTTATTAGTATTCCCCTCGTTGCCATAACTGCCAGAGAGAGCAAAGCACGACATAGCGTAGAATCGGGAGGTTGGTGGCAACTGCTTTATGGCTTTGATGTAATGAGAACGTGCAGAAAGGGGATTATTCTGTACAAAAACGCAGTATTCACCGCGATAATACTCGTAACTTTTATCGGTTTCATCGCAAAAAGGCATGGCTTTCTTTAAGTAGTTCTTTGCCTTTGAACGGTGTATAGGAGTATAGGTTTTATCATTGCAGAAGTCTGCCCAATAGGTGTGAATGCGGAAGAGTGAGAAATAATATTCAAAACGTTGAGCCTTATCAAGTGCCGTTGTATCCACTTGTTCTATTTCTTGAACAGCCTCACTATATAAGCCACCAATAGACAATAGCTCTGCCTTTCGTATCACATTACTATTGTAATAATAGGTGTTCTGTGTCTCCAAAGCCAGTTTGATACCTTTGTTTAAATATGTCATTGCCGAGTCAAACTGGAAGACATAGTATTCTTCAAACAGTTGCTCGTAGGTTTGCAGACGCTTAAGGGTATTGCTGCTGGTTGTAAGATGCTTTTTCAGGCGCTTGATATCGTTGTTCTTGTTATCGATAAGTGCATCACGTTGCTCCAAAAGATTATCGAGCTTTTGTCGTAACTGTTGCGTCTTACTACCAGCAGATAATGTCGTTGGCAGTAGCAAGAAAAGTATATATAATAAGCTTCTTTTCATCGTTTAATTACTATTGAGTACAAAGATAATACTTTACTCGGAAATAGAGGATATCTACTTGAACAAATTATTATTTATCATTAAAATACTGATATTAAGTTATTTATATTTAATAACAAGACAATATTGTCTACTTATGCACTACTATTGACAATAACTTCTACTCTTTTTCACTATCTTTGCATAAAATCATATAATTACGCTTACAATCTTCAAATAGAAATTAATAACCATATTATACTTTAACAAAACAATGAAGAAAACCAATATTGCCCTTATAGGGCTACTGATGGGGTTGGCAAGCATTGCTAATGCGCAGACTGTAAAGTCTCCGAATGGTAATGTTGCTGTTACCTTCTCATTGACAGGTAACGGAGTACCTACTTATGAGATGACTTATAAGGGTAAGGCTGTTGTAAAGCCTTCACACTTAGGTTTGGAATTGGCTAAGAACAAACATGCCAGCAAAGGTATGGATGAAACCAGCCTTATGGATGGTTTTGAGAAGACTGGTACCAAGACATCCACTTTTGATGAGACTTGGAAACCTGTCTGGGGTGAGACTGCAACCATTCGTAACCACTACAATGAGTTGGAAGTAGACCTTAAACAGCCAAGTAGCAAGCGTAACATTGTTATCCGTTTCCGTGTTTATGACGATGGAATGGGCCTTCGTTACGAATTCCCACAGCAGCCAGAACTGAACTATTTTATTATAAAGGAGGAGCATACACAGTTTGCTATGGCGGGCGATCATACAGCATGGTGGCTCCCTGGAGACTATGACACACAGGAGCAGGAGACACAGGAATCAAAGCTTTCTGAAATTCGTAAGCGTTTCCATGAGGCTGTAAACTGGGACAACTCATCTGTTTCTGTATTCTCTGATACGGGTGTTCAGACCTCTTTACAGATGAAGTCGGCTGATGGTCTATACATCAATATCCATGAAGCAGCATGTGCAAACTACTCTACAATGCATCTGAATCTGGACGACAAAACAATGACCTTCGAATCATGGCTTACTCCTGACGCTACAGGTTTGAAGGGATTCATGCAGACTCCATGCGAAACTCCTTGGCGTACGGTGATGGTGAGCGATGATGCACGCGATATGCTTGCAAACAATCTCATCCTCAATCTCAACGAACCTTGTAAGATAGAAGATACTTCATGGATTCACCCAACTAAGTACTGTGGCGTATGGTGGGAGATGATTGCAGGTGGTAAGCCATGGGCTTATACTGATGAATTTAGTTCAGTAAAGCTTGGCGAGACTGATTATGCATCTGCAAAGCCAAACGGACGTCACCCTGCTAATACCGCTAATGTTAAGAAATACATCGATTTTTGCTGCTGCTAACGGATTAGATCAGGTATTAGTTGAAGGCTGGAATATCGGTTGGGAAGACTGGTTTGGACGTTGGAAAGACTACGTATTCGACTTCGTTACTCCTTATCCAGACTTCGATCTCAAGGGTTTGAATGAGTATGCACACTCTAAGGGAGTAAAGTTGATGATGCACCACGAGACCTCATCAAGCACCCAGAACTATGAGCGTCACATGGAGAATGCTTTCCAATTGATGAATAAGTATGGTTATGACGCAGTGAAGACAGGTTATGTTGGTGATATTATCCCACGTGGCGACCATCACTATTCACAATCAATGAACAATCATTATCTGCATGTTATCAAGGAAGCTGCTAAGCATCGTATTATGGTGAATGGACATGAGGCAACACGTCCTACCGGTCTTTGCCGTACATGGCCTAACCTCGTTGGTAACGAGTCAGCACGTGGAACAGAATACGAAGCATTCGGTGGAAGTCATCCTAACCACACTGTGATTCTTCCATTTACTCGTCTTCAGGGCGGACCAATGGACTACACACCGGGTATTCTTGAGACACAACTCTCAACATGGTGCGATAACAAGAGCTATATACATACAACACTCGTTGGCCAGCTTGCACTATATGTAACTATGTATAGCCCACTCCAGATGGCTGCCGACCTCCCTGAGAACTATCAGAAGTATAACGATGCCTTCCAATTCATCAAGGATGTTGCTTGCGACTGGGACGATAGCCATTATCTTGAGGCAGAGCCTGCACGTTATGTGACTGTTGCTCGTAAGGCAAAAGGTACTAACAACTGGTTTGTTGGTGGAAAAACTGGTCTCGTACCACACCTTAGTGTCCTGAAATTCGACTTCCTTGATAAGGGGCGTAAGTATGAGGCAACTATCTATGCTGATGCTAAGGACGCTGATTACGAAAAGAATCCAAAGGCTTACACTATAACTAAGCGCACTATAAAGAAGGGTGATGTTCTCAAACTTCAGCAGGTTCGTGGAGGTGGTTTTGCCATCAGTTTGAAAGCACTTTAAGCTAACATTTTTATCGGTAATAACCGATTGTTATGTTAATAACAGTACAATACCGCAGAGAAGTGTGATAGCTCAGATAATCAGAGGGTTATGTCCTTTGAATGATAGCTTGCGTTTCTCTGCGGTCTTTTTATCTCCAATACTGCGCATTGTACTTACTTACATTACTACATACTAAATAACCTGATTATAGCGTTATATATAAGGATGATATCATGCCCCAAATTACAATGAAGCTAATGAAGAAAATAGCCCTTATCTGTGTAATATTATGTATGCCTTTACTCGTAAATGCACAGAATCAAATACCAACGCTTGACGATCTCGATAATGAGATTGCCATGTCACCCCAATATGACAAAAAATATGAAGACGTTATTAGCAGTGTAAAGAAGGAACTTCGTGCTGCTAAAACCAAGGAGGCTCGTTATGACCTATCTAATAAACTGTTTAATCTTTATACATCTTACTCTGTTGATTCTGCCATTGTCTATGCTATTGAAAAGCAGAATATAGCTAAGCAAATTGGAGATCAGAGTAAGGTAAACGATGCCAAAGCTTAATCTTGCTTATCTCTTGATACGAGGTGGACAACTTAAGGATGCGAGTGATATTATTAACTCTATTCCTCGAAAGGAGATAAGTCAAGAATTGTCTTTCTATTATTTTTCTACCCGAAAGACGCTTTATCGTACACTTGCTGAAGCTGCTCTAACCACATCACAGAGGAATCTATACAAGCAGATGGAGAAGAACTGTAACGATTCCGTCGTTGATAATAATGCTTCTCCTGATAGTTGGTCACGTGCTGAACAGCTTGTTAATCGCCATCAGTACGAGCAAGCAAAGAAAATACTTCTTGATGCTTATCAACACTTAAAGCCTGGTGACCGTCAGACGGCATTTGTGTCTATTTCGCTTGCAGATATTTATGGTAGAGAGAGGAATGTTGAAGCTCAGAAACAATATCTTATTGCAGCTGCTATTTCCGATATTCGTAACTCTGTAAAGGAGTATCTTGCTCTACAGCAGTTGGCTGTAATTCTTTTTGAAGAAGGCGATACGAAACGTGCCTATGCCTATATGGATCAAGCCATGAACGATGCTGTGTTCTGTAATGCACGACAGCGTACTATTGCTATGGCTGACGTATGGCCTGCTATTGAGAAATCGCATGAGCGTGAAACAAAGAGTCGTACACTCAGACTTACAGCTATTATTGTTGTTATCAGCTTGTTATCTGTTGTCCTATTCGTTATGATTATCTATACGCGTCGTCGCGTAGTAGAATTGCGTGCTATCCGTGCACGTCTCTCCAACACTAACGAATTGCTGAAAGAGTCAAATAATATTAAAGACGAGTATATTACTCGCTTCCTCACTGAATGTTCTGCATATATCGACAAACTCGATAGCTATCGCAAGCAGATTTATCGCCTTGTCACCGGAAATAAGCGTACGGAACTACTCAATACGTTAAAATCACAAGAGGTGATCGACCGTGAATTGGAGTCTTTCTACTCCAGCTTCGATGAAACATTCCTTGGTCTTTTCCCAAACTTCGTAGATGATTTCAACGCATTACTCAAACCAGATGAGCGGATTATTCCTAAACAGTCTGGACATCTCTCTACCGATTTACGCATCTTTGCGCTTATTCGCCTTGGCGTAAAAGAGAATGAACTTATCTGCTCCTTCCTTCGTTGTTCAAAGGCAACGGTTTATGCTTATCGTTCCCGTGTTCGTTTGAAGTCGATAGACCCAGATAAATTCGATGAAATGGTACTAAAATTATAGTCGGTAACATCTCTTTCTGTAATTTATAGGCTACTTATTATCTTCGTGCGACAAACCAATGTCCTGTATATTGGATTGTCGCACGTTCTGTTTTCATTGCTCCTTAGTCATAAAAGGCTACCTATTCTTACTCTCTCTTTGTTTCGAGAGCGAATAAGGGAACTCTCCTTACGTATAGTTTTAACGGAAGAAACGATGTTGAACATTAAATCAAAAACACAACTTAGATAGTCAACTATCTATTCTATTATAAGCCTCTAACACGGCAAACCTTTTCATTCTTAATACTTCGAAGGTGTAAATAAGAGTTTGAAAAAACATTACATATTTTTGAATAAAACATCTATAAATAAGGACAAAAATACGTATAAAAAAATCAGGTTTGTAACTAAAAGGAAATCAGTTCGTTATAAAGTCGTAAATGGAAAGGTGCTTAATTGGACTTCAAAAGGGCGTTAGTAAGACCTCAAAAGGGCGTCTTTTGCAAGTCAAAAGGGCGTCTTTTAGAAGCTAAAAGAGCATGTGTTGGAATTGAAGTGTGCGAAAATAGTTTACAAATAGCGGTCGTAAAAAGAAGAATCCGATTATGGACAGAAACTCTTGCAACCATAATCGGAATTTATTTGGATTGATATTGTGAATCCTATTTCAGACGTTTAGAAACGTTTTAACGACTGTTTAACGCCAGAGATAAGTAAGCCCATTTCCGCAGCATTCAGTCCTCTAATCAAGACGTTAGGCTCTCTATACTCCACAGCGTAGTTGGATAAAGCGGGTACACAATGAAAGAAAGGTAAGTCTACAACCTCTCCTTTCTTTGTCGTACTTACAAATGTAAGTCGAATGTCAGAGAAATTATCTTTTTCGTTTTTGTATAACTCGTTGGGATACATCGGTAGAATGGTGTTAACCCCCTCTGTTATAACAAAATTCAAAAGCTTTTCTTTTCCCTCTTTTTCATAACATTGTGGCTCTGCCACATAAGCCTTCGACCATAGGTCAGCCTCCCCTGTCCCTTCTTCATCTAAGAGACATTGTTCATTTTGCTGAGCCTTACGCTTATTCTTGTTAAAGAAATCGAATATACCCATATAGTCTTGCTGTTACTATCTTTATCCGCAAAGTGACTAATTATGTAATAAAAGTAATCGGAAATAGATAAAATCCTATCCCAAAAAGACGTTTGCAAAGATAAAGACTTTCATACTACATAAACACAATTACGTATGTTAAAAAGATTAAACTATACTTGTATTTATCTATAATCATCGATAAAACATCTAAAAAAACGAGGCGTAATAAATGTTATTTTGGTAGCTCTTAGGAAAATAACCTACAGCTTATTATCGACAAAACAGTTGGAAACACGGAGGCTAACAACATCTTTTTAGTTTATTATGCCGTAGGTTCACACAGAATTGTTTATCTTTGCATTGGGAATGAATGGTGCCTTTATGGGGCTGTCTGTCCCCACTTCTGATACATTACAGACATATTAAAACAGTTATAAAAACGCGATAAATGGCACTGAACTATATTTGGATAGGATTCTTTCTAATAGCCTTCGTCTTCGGCATTATCTCTCTGTTGATGGGTGATACAACGATATTCGAGAAGATGATGAACTCTACCTTTGATTCATCTAAGAACGCCTTTGAAACATCATTGGGTTTGACTGGAGTATTGGCATTGTGGTTGGGTATTATGAAGATAGGTGAAAGGGCAGGCGTTGTCAATGTTCTTGCACGTATGCTCAGTCCTTTCTTTTCTAAACTTTTCCCCGATATTCCTAAGAATCACCCTGTTATGGGGTCTATCTTTATGAATATTGCGTCGAATATGTTAGGACTTGACAATGCAGCTACGCCTACAGGATTGAAGGCGATGGGGCAGATGCAAGAGTTGAATACTAAGAAGGATACAGCAACTAATCCAATGATTATGTTCTTGGTGCTGAATACTTCTGGCTTAACTATCATCCCAACGACGATTCTTGCTTTCCGAAGCTCGTACGGAGCGGTACAGCCTACTGACGTATTTATTCCAATTTTGCTTGCAACCACTGTTGCAACGCTTGCTGGTATTATCATTACTGCAGGTTGGCAGCGTATCAATATCTTTCAACCGATATTACTTGCAGGTCTCGTGGGACTAATGGCTTTTGTCGGATTGGTTATTTGGGGTTTTGGACAAATGGATAAAGAGACGATGGGAACGGTAACTTCTGTTGCTTCAAATCTTATTCTTCTGTCTATAATCGTCCTATTCATCGTCGCTGGCTTACTAAAGAAAGTAAACGTTTATGACGCTTTCATCGAAGGAGCGAAGGATGGATTTCAAACTGCTGTACGCATCATTCCCTATCTGGTTGCTATCCTTGTAGCAGTAGGAGTGTTCCGTGCTTCGGGTGCAATGGACCTTTTGATACAAGGGATTAAGTGGTGTGTGGAACAGTGTGGACTGAATACAGACTTTGTAGGAGCACTCCCAACCGCCTTTATGAAGCCGCTTTCAGGTAGTGGTGCACGTGGCTTAATGTTAGAAGCCATGAAGAACTATGGTCCAGACTCCTTCGTTGGCAGATTGAGTTGTATCTTCCAAGGTTCAACAGATACGACTTTCTATATCTTAGCGGTTTACTTCGGAAGCATCGGCGTAAGGTATACACGCCACGCATTAGCTTGTGGATTATTGGCTGATTTAGTAGGTGTAATCGCTGCAATTGCTATCTGCTATATTTTCTTTTAGGAGATCATTGAATCTATTAAGCTATTGGGCTATTAGCCCTATAAGCCTTATTAGCCTAATAAGGCAAATAAGCTAAACAATAATACAACAATGGCAAATTTAAAATCACTTGCAAAAGACACTGCTATCTACGGAATGAGCAGTATCATCGGAAGGTTCTTAAACTACCTTCTTGTACCTCTCTATACAGCGAAAATTAGTGCTGCGAGCGGTGGCTATGGTGTTATCACAAACATCTATGCCTATACTGCGTTGCTGTTGGTCGTTTTGACTTATGGAATGGAGACAACCTTCTTCCGTTATGCCAATAAGACTGACCAAGATCCGAAGAAGGTTTACTCTACTACCTTGTCCTTGGTAGGTCTTTCTTCACTGCTATTCATAGCGATGGTCTTCGTCTTCTTGCAGCCTATCTGTGACTTCATGGGTTATTCAGAACATCCGTCGTATGTGTGGGTAATGGCTATCACGGTAGCTATTGATGCCTTTCAGGCTATCCCTTTCGCCTATCTCAGATACAAGAAACGCCCGATTAAGTTTGCTACTTTCAAACTGTTATTCATTGCGTTGAACATCATTTTGAATCTTGTTTACTATCTTATCCTTGACGGTCATGAGGTGGGTTATGCCTTCTATATCAACCTTGTATGTACAACAACTATCACTTTCTGTTTCTGGAAAGAGCTAAAAGATGGCTTCTTTGCAGGCGGTAAGCTGCTTGATATGCCTTTGGCAAAGAAGATGTTGTCCTATACTTGGCCAATTCTTTTCCTTGGTATAGCTGGTATTCTTAATCAGACAGCAGGTTATATCATCTTCCCATACGTCTACAAGAACAACGATGCGCATACACAATTGGGTATCTTCGGTGCTGCAAGTAAGATTGCAATGATTATGTCGATGATTACGCAGGCTTTCCGCTATGCTTACGAACCATTCGTCTTTGGTAAGGCACGCGACAAGGATAATAAGGAAACCTATGCGAAAGCAATGAAGTTCTTTATTATCTTTACGCTTCTTGCCTTCTTGGTGGTAATGGGTTATATGGATATTCTGCGCCATATCATCGGTCGTGACTACTGGGTAGGATTAAAGGTTGTGCCAATCGTGATGGCAGGAGGTATCATGACTGGTGTTTACTTCAACCTTAGTTTCTGGTATAAACTCATTGATAAGACAATTTGGGGAGCCTATTTCTCAGGCATTGGATGTGCTGTAATCATCGCAATTAACGTGATTTTCGTACCCAAATACGGTTATATAGCCTGTGCTTGGGCAGGTTTCTTGGGTAATGCTACGGCAATGGTGCTCTCTTATCTTGTCGGTCAGCGTAAGTATCCGATTAATTATCCATTGAAGAGTATCTTTGTCTATCTGCTGATAGCTGGTTTCTTCTTTGCCATTATCACCTATACTAACGCCAATCTTCCTGTTCCTGCAGCATTGGGAATCAATACAATAGTTATTATTCTCTTTATTGCGCACGTGGTTTATCACGACCTTCCGTTGCAACAATTACGCAATCGTATAGCGAAGAAATAGTAGAAATAAAGGGAGTCGGGGAATGATAAGATGTTAATGAGTAATCGACTAAAAGGCTATAAGCCCACAATAGCATTGCTCTTTTACTTCTTCATCAAAGACTTAAAAACTCCCTTCTATAACAAAGAACAAATATATATCAATCAATAAATAATATCAATATGAAGAAATCGACTTTACTTATTGCCGGACTTCTTGCATTGGGTAGTACAACCATGCACGCCGACGAGGGTATGTGGACGCTCTACAACTTGCCAGATGCTGTCTACGAACAAATGGTAGCCGAGGGATTCCAGTTACCACGCAACATGCTTTATGGCGCACCTAACGCTATTAGTAATTCTGTTATCAACTTCTCTGGCTTCTGCTCAGGTGTTGTTGTCTCACCAAATGGTCTCGTTTCACCAATCACCACTGTGGATTTGGTGCTATTAATGCGCTTTCAACCGTTGAACACGACTATATGAAGGATGGTTTCTATGCAAAAAGCTATGCAGAGGAACTCCCAAGCAAAGACCTTTTTGTTTCCTTCATGAAGAAGCAGGAGGATATTACTCCTCGCGTTAATAAGCTTATTGCTGGTAAGAATGCAGAACAGACAGAGGCTATCATTGATTCTCTTACAAATCATTTGACCGACTCTATCAAGACAATTGATAAGACCTTACATATCTCTGTTGATGCTTTCTACGAGGGAAATAAGTATTATGCCACTACATATCAGGACTTCCAAGATGTACGTTTGGTCTTCACTGTTCCAAAGAGTATGGGTAAGTTTGGTGGTGAAACAGATAACTGGATGTGGCCACGACAGACAAGTGACTTCTCTGTCTTCCGTATCTATGCCGATCCTAAGACCAACGGACCAGCTGCTTACTCAAAGGATAACGTTCCTTATCAGCCAGCTAACTGGGCTCCTGTAAGTCTTGAGGGTTATAAGGATAAGGATTTTGCAATGACAATTGGCTATCCTGGCTCAACGAATCGTTACTTGTCTTCATTCGGTATACAGCAGCGTCGAGACATTGAAAACACTGTTCGTGTACAAGCTCGCGATATCAAGCTTGCTATCATGAAGAAGTACATGGATAAGAATGGAAAGACCCGTCTCCAATATGAGAATAAGTACGTTACTTCTGCTAACTACTGGAAGAACTCTATTGGTATGAATAAATGTATCGATTCCATCGGTTTGATTCGTCAGAAGGCTGAATATGAGGCTAAGATACAGAGATGGTTGGACGAGAAGACCGTGAAGGACCCAACTGTGAACGTTGATCTTAAGAAGTTGGAAAACCTTTATAAGGAGAGCAATGAGCCTGCTTTGGTTCAGGCTTATTGGAACGAGTCATTCTGGAAGGTGTCTGAAATGATTCAGAGAGCCTTTGATATCACTCGTGGTGCAATCGAACCACAGGGTCCAAAGGATGATGAATCAGCGCAGTATATGCAATTTAAGGACAATAGCAGCGAATGGAACTTAGCACTTGATAAGGAAATGACAGCTGCCATGTTGAAGAACTATGCTGAACACGTACCTGCTGCGTATCGCCCAGAAGTATTTAATGTTATCAAAACAAAGTTCGGTAACAATTATAAAGAAGTATACTGACTGGCTCTATGCAAACAGTAAACTACTCGTTAAGGACCACAAGTTCTATAATGATGAGAAGACTCTCAACGACCCAGGTATACAGCTTGGAGTAGAACTCGTAATGCTCTATCAGCAGGTTATGAGCAACTATGTTAGTAAGATAGAAGCTATCGAGCAGGAAGAGAAGAAACTCTGCGAGGCAAAGGTGCAGATGGAGATGGATATGCCACATTACAGTGACGCTAACTTCACGATGCGTATGTCTTATGGTCAGGTGGGTGGCTACATGATTGGTGGCTTCGATAGTAACTACTACACTACAGCTGAGAGTATTGTTGAGAAGATGAAGAAGGGCAAGAAACTTGAGGACTATAAGGTTGAGCCTATCATGATGGATCTTATGAGTGCTAAGGACTTCGGTCGTTATGCTGATAAGACAACAGGTAAGATGCAGCTTTGCTTCCTTACTAACAATGATATCACTGGTGGTAACTCAGGTTCTCCAATGTTCGATGGCAAGGGTCGCCTTATTGGTCTTGCTTTCGATGGTAACTGGGATAGCCTTTCAAGCGACATCAATTTCGATCGCAAGCTCGCTCGTTGTATTGGTGTTGACATCCGCTTCGTCCTCTACTTAATGGATAAGTGGGGTCATGCTGACCGCCTCTTGGAGGAAATCAACCCACAGTAAGGATTACTCTTAATATATTAAAATAGGTATGTTCAAGAATGAGCATACCTATTTTTCTTTTTAGTAGTATCTTTATGGGTATATTATCAGCTTATTGACTTTTTACTGTAAGCATCCTACATTTTTATTTAGATAATAACGAAAAGGGCAATCATTAATATTATTACCAAGAATGCATAAGAAAACAGCCCCAACTGATATTCTTTCTTTGTCAGTAATGCCTCTTGTTCTTTCATCTTTCGTTCGGGAAACAGACGAAACATTAAGAGGTATAAGGGAACGACAATAACTGCACCTATCAGGTAATCCCCTCCTTTTGAGCCTGTATGCCAAAATTTTAATACACTCTGCATATTTAATAAAACAATTATTATAAAGAAACAAAGTGTAAACAGTGCGAGAAGGTTTGTCAAGGTAGCAAAATAAGGAATGCTTCTGTTAGACCCTCTCATATTAAAACGGTATAAACTGGCTATGATTTTGTACATAGTTATTGCTGGTAAACTGAGAAACTGCTTTCGTATGAGTGATACCTCACGATATACGATACCGTTAATAGCCTTCTCTCTTCCCCCTTTTAGTTATCGTGTTGAGGCTCCGCACTACTCGTGCTGATACTCCGCACGAATGGTGCTAATGCTTCGCACCAGTGGTGCGGATGCCTAATATCCTTCATAAATGGAGCAATGACCTATACGAAAGATTATCAATGTATAGCCTATTTATCGAAAGTCTCTCCAACGTTATGCGCTAAGTCTCCCTCCCCTTTGGGGAGGGTCGGGGTGGGGTATCTTACTTCTTTGGTCTGCGTCTTGCCCAACCTTCCTCAGAGAAGTCTGGTTCATCGCCCTTTAGCTTAGCTGGGCTACCCTTCATAAGTTCCTTCCAATCATCTTTCTTGAACTTATGCTGACCTCCGAAAGGGTTCTCGTCATACTGGCGACGACTACGGCCCTTGCGCTCACGAGACTCCTGACGACCCTCGCCACGGCTGCCGTAACCACCACGTCCGCCTGCAGAGCGGCTGTTGCCACCTGCTGAACGACCATTAGATGAGCGACCGTGACCACCTTCTTCGGCATCGTTACAACGTACCTTACGGCCTTTGTAGGTTGCACCGTCCAATGACTGCATCACTTTCTGAGCATCCTGCTCTGGCACTTCGATGTAGCTTTGTTTAGCAAGGAGGTCAATATGTCCTACTGCCTGCTTGCCATGTACATTCTTATTGATGAACTGCATCACCTCACCCGGATAGAAACCATCTGCCTTACCGAGATTGATAAAGAGTCGCTTATAACCACTCTCCGCCTTACGTGGACCACGGCTGCGGCTTCCTCTGCCTTCACCTCTTGCGCCACGGCTATCTTCACGTGCACTACGTGACGATGGCTTCTCGATCTCCTGAGCATTTTTATAATAGTCAAGGAAGCGACCGAAGGTTGCAGAAACAATCTTCTTGATGACAACCTCCTTATCGATATACTCGAATTGGCGGTTGATATCCTTCATATAAGGTGCAATCTGATCCTCATCAACGTCTGTCTTCAGGATGTCATCCATTGTCTTAAACAGCTGCTTCTTGCAGATTTCCTCTGGTGAAGGCAGTGTTCCGTCAACAAAGTCCTTACTGATTTCACGTTCAATATTACGTACCTTATACTTCTCACGTGAGTGGATAATCGAGATAGAAGTACCCTTCTTTCCTGCACGACCTGTACGACCAGAGCGGTGGGTATAGTTCTCGATATCATCAGGCAAACCATAGTTGATAACGTGTGTCAAGTCGTTCACATCCAATCCACGTGCTGCGACGTCTGTTGCAACGAGAATCTGTGTGAGATGTGAGCGGAACTTCTGCATTGTGAGGTCACGCTGCTGCTGTGAGAGGTCGCCATGCAACGCCTCGGCATTGTATCCGTCCTTAATCAACTTATCGGCAATCTCCTGTGTCTCAGCCTTTGTACGGCAGAATACAATCGCATAAATCTTTGGATAGAAGTCAACCAATCGCTTCAAGGCAAGGTACTTGTCGCGTGCATTCACCATATAATAAATATGGTTTACACTCTCAGCACCCTCGTTACGGCTACCCACTACAATCTCTTTATAGTCATGTAGATAACCCTTTGCAACACGCTCTACCTCACGACTCATCGTAGCCGAGAACAACAATGTGTTACGGTCTTCAGGTACACCGGTCAAAATCTCGGTGATACTCTCTTGGAAACCCATGTTCAACATCTCGTCAGCCTCGTCCAAGACAACGTTTCTAACCTTGTCAAGACGAGCCTTACCACGGTGCATAAGGTCAATCAGACGGCCCGGTGTAGCCACGATAATCTGTACACCATGGCGCAACTGGCGAATCTGTGTATCGATAGACGCACCACCATAGACAGCTGCGATATGCAGATGAGGGATATACTTGCTGAATTCCTTCAAGTCATCGGCAATCTGCAAACAAAGTTCACGCGTAGGACTCAGCACGATAGCCTGCGTCTCCTTGCTGCTTGTATCAATACGTTGCAGCAAAGGCAAACCGAAAGCAGCCGTCTTACCCGTACCAGTCTGTGCCAGTGCGATGACGTCGTTACGATTACCAAGTAAATAAGGGATTACTTCTTCTTGTACAGGCATTGGATTTTCAAATCCAAGCTCACTAATGGCGCGACGAATCTCTTCGCTCACACCTAACTCTTCAAATGTCTTCAAATTCGTTTGTTTATTATTTATTATCCTATATAAAGGTAAGCTCACCACCAAACGAACCCACTAAAAAGACACTTGCCTGCGACGGGCTTCAACCAGTCAGTACGCAGACTCTCAGGTGGTATGTTACCTTTAATTGGCTGCAAAGGTACGTTAAGAAGTTGAAATGAGCAAATAAAACTCTTTATAAATCAACGGAATGGAAGAAAAAGAAGGATATAGGGTAGAGGAGGCGATGAGAATTCTAAAAAAAGTTGATAGATTTAAGTATTTTTATCATAAGCTATTAAAAATACTATGAAAACACTTGTACTGTTATAAAGTCTAAAAAGTGTCATCGAATATTCGTGAATTACATATGTGTTTTTGTAACTTTGCATTGTCAAATAGAAAAATAGTCGTTATTAAAAGTTAATTATTTGAGTTAGTACAAGGACACAAAACTTACGTGAGTAAGTTTGATGTTAAACGAAAAGGCTTCGCAGTGATGCGAAAGCCTTTCTTCTTTAATGGGATATGAAGTTGCATCCCAGCCTCACCCCCAACCCTAGCCTCACCCCCAACCCCTCTCCGAAAGGAGGGTAGTGATCTACACTGTAGGGGTGAATATTCTTTGTAGGCTATTACTATTTAAAGGAATCCATCACCACCTAATATCAAACACCTATCACCTAATATCAAACACCTATCACCCAATAACTAACACTCCATGTAAATGGGTAAAGGAGGCTTTTGGGGGTGTTGAAAAGGTGTTAAAATGCGGCTATCAATGAAGAATCTATTATCATTTTGGCGGTTGGAGGATGATTTATATAAGTATAGTGAATTTGATAATATTTGAGGATAATTGCTTTGCAGTTTTATCATTTTACGTTACCTTTGCAGGAAACATAAGATAAAAACGTAATATCTATTAAACAATGAAGCATAAAATCGGAAACATTTTGGCGGCAGGCTTTGCGATTGTTGGACTCGCTGCACTGGCAAGTTGTGCGGGAGAAAAGTTCCATGTGACAGGTTCTATTGCAAATGCCAAGGATTCTTTGCTCTATTTCGAGCATAATGGACTCGATGGATTCTCTACTGTTGACTCTGTAAAACTCGATGAAAAGGGAACTTTTTCATTTTCAGGTGATAAGGTTGAGAACCCTGAGTTCTATCGTCTTCGTATTGCTGGGCAGATCATCAATATTAGTATTGATTCTACAGAGACTGTTGATGTGAAGGCTACTTATCCGCAGATGGCTACCGATTATACAGTGAAGGGTTCCTATGAGAATGAGAAAATTAAGGAATTGGCATTGAAGCAAATTGACTTGCAGGCACGTTGTCAGACAATTCTTGCTGAGCGTCCTGACCTTGCTGACTCAATTATCACTGTGTTGATGGTGACTATAAGCAGGATATATCACGCAACTATATCTTTAAGGAGCCAATGCGTGCTTATAGCTACTTTGCATTGTTTCAGTATATCGTAATAGGCAATCAGGCACATTTGATCTTTGACCCATCCAGAGATGTGGCAGATAATAAGGTGTTCGGTGCTGTTGCCACCAGTTGGGATACTTATTATCCAGAGTCAAAGCGTACGCAGAACCTCCATAATATTACCATTAAGGGGATGAAGGACGAGGCGTATTGTGAAGGCACAGAATAGGCCTGTAGAGATAGAAGCAAAAGGGTGTGGGGTTGTTGACCTTCCATTGCGTGACAACCGTGGTGTAGAACGTCATCTGACAGATTTGAAGGGTAAGGTTGTTTTGCTTGACTTCCATGTCTTTGCTGCAAAGGGTTCTACGGAATACATTATGCAGCTGCGCGAACTTTACAATAAGTATCATGACCGAGGTTTGGAAATCTATATGGTATCATTAGATGATAATGCTCACTTCTGGAAGGAGCAGGTGGCTAATTTGCCATGGATTAATGTTTATGATGATACGGGTATCAGTGAGCTTATACCGCTCCTGCAGTCTTTCCCAATCATTTATCTCATTGATCGTGGTAATAACATAGTGAAGAACCCTTCACAGATTACGAATCTTCAGCAAGAGATTGAGAGATTGCTGTAACGGTTGAATCTTGTAAGGGCTTAATTAGTATAAAGCATAATAAAAGAGGGATGTAACACACATCCCTCTTTTATTATGCTTTATATATTATTTCCCCCAAAACGTGTCATCTATTTGTTCTTCTACGGCCTGCTCTATATCATCTTTAAGGTTACAGAAGAAGTCTATACCAGTGCGCTCTTGAAGCTCCTTGATGGTGATGTATTCAGGTTTACTTCCCTTATAATGTGGAGACCAAATGCCAAGTGCACGATAGGTACTTGTGTTTTGATAGCAGGTCCAACGGTTTGCCTTGAGTTTAACGTCCCATTCTAACGAGTAGTTAACATTGCTCAGTCCTTATGTAGATTCTCTATGTAGAATATTCTGCACAACGTTTTTGTATGCTTATGCCTTCACAATCATACAAACAGCGTATGCTGCCATACCATCTTCACGGCCAACAAACCCCATGCGCTCGGAAGTGGTAGCTTTAATAGATACAGCATCGATATCGCAACCAATAATATCAGACAGGCATTTACACATAGCAGGGATGTGTGGGTTTATCTTTGGACGTTCAGCACATACCGTAGCATCAATGTTTCCTACACGATAGCCCTTTGTTGCCAAGAGATCGATGGTCTTACGAAGAATGACCTTTGAGTCCATATCGAGTGTATCAGCAGAGGTGTCGGGGAAGTGATAACCGATATCACGCATATTGGCTGCACCGAGTAGTGCATCGCAGATAGCATGAATGAGTACGTCGGCATCACTATGTCCAAGGAGTCCGAGTGTATGTTCTATCTTGATACCACCTAAAAATAGGTCACGTCCTTCAACGAGTTTGTGTACGTCGTATCCCATTCCGACACGGAACGATGGGATGGGTTGAGTAGAATTGCTCATAATAATGGGAACCTTCCCTGGCTCTTCTAAAGTAGAGGATGTTTTATGCAGGGGATAGGTTCTTATTGGTTTATATAAAAAGTCTTATAATACTTATGTAAAGAAGATTACTATCAAGGATTTTGCTAATGGTAGTAATCACTCCCCTCCCTTTGGGGGAGGGAACAGTTGTTGTTTACCTCCTCTTAAACAAATCTTTTATACCATCCATGTCAAATGATAGAGAGAAACGGAGTGTCTGATCAAGTGGGTTGTTCTTTGCCGTTGCTATGACATAGCCAGCATCTAATGCAAATACATTCATCTTGAAACCTGCACCTACAGTGAAGTACTTGCGGTTACCTTTGTTCTCGCTTTCGTGGTGGTAACCAGCGCGGAGTGAGAACTTATCATTATAGGTATATTCTGCACCTAAGCTCCACTGAATCTCCTGTAACTCTTCAGAAGCACCATTAGGTGCATCACCAAAGCTCTTGAAGATACCAGAGATAGAAGATACGTCATAGTATTCCTTTTGAAGACGGTTATCATAGTCTACTTGTGTTTCATCAGCTTTGCGCTTTGGATAGGTAGGAACCAATAGTTTGTTAGCATCAGCAGCAATTGTAAAACGGTTGAATTCATCGATAGGAATCATCAAGGAAGCACCTAAACGTAGGTTGGTTGGGATGAATTCAGAGCGATTATCACCACCGAAGGTAATCTTCGAACCAATGTTAGAGATATTCATACCTAAGCCCAACTGGCACTCACGCTCACCGATATTGATATAGTTCTGATAATAGCAAGACAAGTCGGCAGCAAAGGCAGAACCCGGTGCAGTATCATCTGTATAATTATAAGTAAGGTCAGAGTAAATCCAACGTACTGCTGCACCCAAAGAGAAATGTTCACTCAACATCAGAGAGTAAGCCACGTCCATTGACATCTCGTAAGGATTAATGGTCATATTAGAACCATCAGTCATTTGTACCTCACCCAAAGAGAAGTAACGCATAGAGGCAGATACAGCACTGTAATCACCGATACGATAGTAACCGGCAAGATAAGCCAAGTCGATATCGCTCACCAACTGGCGAAGCCAAGGAGTATAGTTCAGGGAAACACCAGCACGAGAAATATTAAAAGGATATTTTGCGGGGTTCCAATACTGTGAGTTCACATCTGGGTCGGTAGCTGCACCAACATCACCCATACCTGCAGCACGTGCGTCTGGAGCGATTGACTGTGAAGTAACTGATGTGTTGACAGGGTTAAAAAAATGTCTTTCTTATCCTGAGCGAAAGCGGTAGTCGAAGCAAATACCGTCAGTGAGAGGATGGCTATGCGAAGCTTATTAATCATTCTATTTTAATTGGATTGCTTATTAAATGTTGCTATATGGATTGAAACGTTCTTTCTGTATTGTTGATTGTCTAAGATAATCAGTTTCTTAGCTTTTCGATACCTTTATAGCACCATTGCTGCTGAGGCGTACTCGATAGAGATAAACGCCAGTTTGGAGTCTTGCTCCATTCTCGACAGTAAGGTCCCAATTGGCTGTAATGGCATTACCTGATGCAACACCAGTCTCACTGCGGTGCCACAGCAGTCGGCCGCTCATATCGAATCTTCAATGTCGATATCCACATCTGAACCAATGTAGTTGTGGGTAACAATGAACGTTGTCTCTGTCTTGGCAGGGTTTTTAGAGGCATTGACACTGTAAATTTCTGGTGCCAGTCCCTTAACAACCTTGAACTGAAGTGTGACAGTTGAAGGGTTGTTCTGTATATCCCATGCACGGAACTGCAGTGTGTGTGGACCTTCTGAAAGTTCTGGCAAACTAAAACCAGTTGTTCCAGAAGTGTAGCTACCGAAGTCATATCGGAAGTTATCATTTTAGAATATAGGTCTGTGTCAGCTTGCGTCAATGGTCAACTGCATATCATGTCCGATACCATTACCAGAAGCGTTAATACCGTCTTTATCTGTTATCTGTGCAAAGAAGTAAGGGGTACTGTTGACCTCACCACCATTGACAAATGAAGGAGAATTGAGATAAGCATAAATAGACGGACCAATAGAGTCGTTGTACACAATCTCAGAACCATCAATCGTGAAGCCCTCCTCGTGTCCTTGTGCCATGAGTGTATGGCTGTCGTTAATGGCAGATAGATTCATCAAGCCTGTACCTGCTGCATAGTTGATGTCACGTGGTACAGCAAAGGTGAATGTAAACTCACCATTCTTGATACTGTCTGTACCATTGTAGAGTACCTTCTGGCGGTCGTAATACTGGAAAGCCCTTGCAGATGTATCTTCCTGCTTCTTGCAAGTAATAAGCTCCTTTGTGTCACGCACGGTAGCAGTGAGTAGTCCCTTGAAGTCACCTTGCTTACTACCATTCTTTGCAATGTAACCTTTGACAGTTACAACGGAGCCACCTTTGAGTACAACAGAGCCCGTTGTGCTTGGTGTTTGTCCATTGATAGTCTCGACTTTGACCTCTAATGTAGGGAGATTCAATGCGAGGGCAGGGTCGCCCAATAAAGCATATTGAAGTTTGTTAGGTGTAAGGTCGCTATTAGAATTAATCAACTCGCATTTAGCCAGACGCTGTGCTTCACCCAATGTGGTAGGCTTACCATTTGTAAAGCTCAATATATGCTTGAGGAAGGCGGTATTGATAGCCTTGTTATAGTAAGCATATACCGTACGAGTAGTACCCCAAGAAAGCTACTGAGCCACCTTTCTTGTTTAGCATGGCAGCTTCACCAATAGTTGGGATGGTACCATCGTATGGCATGATATCACAACTGGCAGTAATCCAAAGAGGCAGATTAGCGTTGGTAAAGTTAGCATAGTCGTTGAGACGTAGTACTGCTTCATGAGAAATCTGGTCTTCTTTTCCATGACCAGCATAATCCATGATAAGTGCACCTTGTGCTTGTTGCTGTTTAATAATAGTGCTTACTTCTGGGTAGCTATGGCCTGTTGCGGAAGACGTTCGTGTATAAGCGTCCCACATAACTTTCTTAATCTGATAGCTTGGGTAAAGTCTCATGATGGTTTCTGCCGTCTCATTAACGTCGTGCATATGGAGATTATTGTTGCCATCATCGCCCATGAACATAAGAACATTCTCCCAGCTTCCGCCATTTTTGTTCTCAGCATAGTTGATAGTCTTATCGACTAATATCTTTGCATCTGATATGTCTGTAACAGGGAAACGACCTACTCCGAGGTCTTCTTTGTCACGTCTTAACAAATCTCCTCCCTCACCATCGTCCATCAAAGTAAACCAACCATCATTGACATAGCAATCGGTCTCGCTGAATGAGTTTTCACTCTCGTATGCAAGAAGATAGTCGTCAGGATTAAGGTTACGACAAGCACTGGTCACCATGCGGTTATCCCATACACAGTCACCAAAGAGTAGGAGCGACTGTGGAAGATTGGTACTGGTAGCACGGTCGTAAAGCATCTTCATGTAGCGACGATAAGCCATTGCATCAGGTGTTCCACTGGAGAACTCATTATAGAGCTCGTCTGCTGGAACAATACGTACTGAAATATTATCGTGTGTCCGATGGAAGTCTGCTAAACGTTCTGCTTGCTTCAATAGCTTCTGACTTGTTGGTATGATGATTACCATATTGACAGGCTCGTGAGCATGAAGGTCCTGATTGGTTATGTTATAAACATATTCAGGAGCTGGGAAAGATGCCTTCAATGAAGGTGCTGGCGCAGGAGTAGGGTAGGTCATGATGAGGTAGTCAAGACGTGCTGGACCACCTGATATGGTTGTTAGTTTGATACTGTCAACGGCATGAAGTGTGTTGAGAGTATAGGTCCTGACTTCTTCATATCCTTTGTCAAACGACTCTTGTGGTGTGACTCTTATGTCGCCAAGATGTTGACCGTTTGCTTCTACCTTTACAACTGAAGTATAAGTACCTGTTGTTACGGCTACCGTTAGTTTTGCATTTGTAGCGCGTGCTTTGTTTGCTAAAGTAAATACTTTACCTTCGTTCAGTTTTAATGGAGTTTCTTCAAAGAGGTTTCGACCTCCGTGATACCAACTGAAGTTATCTACCTCATGCAAACTATGATAATCGCCTGCAGATGGATAGAAATTACTGAGGAAGGTGGTGCTATCTGCAATAGTTGCAGGCTCACTATTATTATCCTCGGTCAGGAAGTAATAACCATAGTTAGAATAAGGATTGCGGATTCTCTTTATGGAAGTATTACTTTCCCAGCTAACAGGACCATGTGCGTAGAAGAGTCGTCTTCCATTGCTATTGTAGGTGGGAACTTCCTTTAAGTCATCATGTGAAGTAATGTAATCAGCTGTGAGAACCTCCTTCTGTAGGTTTCCTCCATAGCCATAGATTTTCACTTTATCAATGTTAGAGAAGCCCGCACGGCGGATTAGGTCATTGGTTAGCTGATAGACGCCATTAGCTGGAACACGTATCTTTGCCCATTTTCCGCTGGCAAGAACAGAGTGGTCTGCATAGCGATTAGCTACTGCAGATGCCGTTACACCTCCAGCACGAGTAGCAAGAGCTTTTGTCTTTAACTTCTTTAGGACGAGAGGTAAGGGCTATCATGAAGCTAACGAGGAACTGCTTCTTTCCATTGCGTTGAACAATTGGTGTCAGGGATATCTCTAATACACCACGCTTGCGTTCCACAGTCATCTGCTGATGCATCTCTGGGAGTGTTGGGGGGACGATAGCAGTCAGTGCGTTATATCTGTCAATATCCACCTTGTTCATGTCAATGAACTCAGGGTAGCGTATCTCCAATTCGTAGATAGAGTCAGTATATTGCTCACCTACAGGGATAGCATAGCGGAACTGTGGCATTACTGAGTCTATTGTCACATCCTTAACAGTTAGATTGAAAAATCTTTGCTGTTGAGCTGATAGTTTTATACAACCCAACAGTAGAATGAAGCAGAGTATTGCTGAACGTTTCATTATCAGCTTATTGATTCCTTTCGTCATTTTATTGATGTATTCCTCCTTAAGTCTTTTTGTCAGTTATGCCCTCTGTTTGGTTCGATTATTTGAGTGTATTTACTTGCAATTGAAGTCGAGGACTTTTCTTTCCTCTATATATCCTTCCAGGTGGTCATTGATGTGTACAGGTCCACAACCTGATGGGCAGCCAGTGTAGATGATGTCACCAGTCTTGAGAGTGAAGTAGCGACTAATGTAACTGATTATTTCATCTACTTTGTATAGCATATCAGTTGTACATCCTTCCTGAACCGTCTGTCCATTGATATCAAGGTGGAAACGGAGTCGTTGTATATCAAGGAATTTATCCTTTGATACCCATTCGCCTAAAGCAGCCGAACCATCAAAACCTTTACAGAGGTCCCATGGTAGTCCTTTTGCTCTTAGCTTTTGCTGTAATTCTCGTGCAGTGAAGTCAATGCCTACTGTCACTGCGTCGTAGTATCTATGGGCGAAACGCTCAGAGATTGTCTTTCCCAATCGACAGATACGCACCACGAGTTCCGTTTCATATTCAATCGTTCCCAAGTCATCGGGTATGAAGAAAGGTTTTTGGTCTTTCAGGAGGGCAGAGTCTGCCTTAGTGAAGATAACCGGTCCTTCCTTTGTAGATAACGTTTCGTTTAACGATTTATTATGTTTGGCATAATTCATGCCGACTGCAAAGATTTTCATTGTTGTTAGTTTTGGGAAATTTTGGGCTAATTAGTCTTATTGGTCCTATTAGCCTAATTAGCCCTAACTTCTAATAAAAGAGAGTTGCAGGAGCCTAATGGCTTTCCTGCAACTCCCATATCTTTCTTCTTAAGAAGCTCTGTGATTACTCTGCAGAGAGAGTGAAGCGCTTGTAAGCAACAATCTTAAGATCCTTACTCTGAGCCTTAAGCCACTCGCTAACGCTCTGCTTGTCGCCATCACCGAACTGGAACTCCTGATCAACGAGACAGTTCTCCTTGAAGAACTTGTTCAGACGACCCTTAGCGATGTTCTGAATCATATCCTCGTTGAGGTTTGCAGCCTTCTCAGCAGCTACAGTGTTGCGGATTTCGATAGCCTTATCAGCTTCCTCACGAGTCAACCAACCTTTCTTGATGTTAGACTCAATGTGGTCATCGCTGTCAACGAGGTTAGCGTTGATACCTGCCTTTTTGATAGCAGCAACAACAGCCTTCTCAATCTGCTCTTCCTTAGTCTTCTCAACAGCAACCTTGAATTCCTCGTCCTTAACAGACTGTGGAATAGATTCTTCGTCAAGAGCAACTGGCTTCATAGCTGCAACCTGCATAGCTACCTTGTGACCAGCATCCTCGTTGTTCTCGTTGAGCTGAACGATAGTTGCAAGAGTGTGCTTGTTCATGTGGTCATAAACAGAGATGTTCTCACCCTCAAGGAAGTTGTAGCCGTCAAGTTCCATCTTCTCACCGGTAACACCAGAACGCTGCTGAACAGCAGTAGCAGCATCCTCGCCGTTAGCGAGCTTGAGAGCCTATAACCTCATCAAGGCTCTTGCACTTGTTAGCAACAGCAGCGTCCAAAATCTCCTGAACGAGGGCAATGGGGAGTCCTGACCGTTAGCAACGAGTCTGTCTCACACTTAATAGCAACCATAGCAGCAAAGCCGTCTACCTGCTTAACGAGTACACAACCGTTTGATGTCTCACGGTCAGAACGCTTAGCAGCGATAGCCAAACCACGCTCACGGATTAATTCCTTTGCTTTGTCATAATCGCCTTCAGCCTCTGTGAGTGCCTTCTTTACGTCAGCCAGACCTGCGCCAGTCATAGCGCGGAGCTTCTTGATATCTTCAATAGATACAGCCATTTTTTGTTTTCCTTTCTAATATTATTAAATATTGTGGGCGTTGATGAGGGATAATAAACTTCACGTATTATAAATAATATAGAAGCTCATTAGCACTCACCAGCGCCCACTATGTTTCATTTAATTACTCAGCAACTGGTGCCTCGTTCTCAGCCTTTGGAGCCTCCTCTGTCTTACGAGCTGCACGCTTTGGCTTTGCCTCAGCAGCCTCTTCAGCCTGCTCTGCAGCAGCCTTCTCGTCAGCCTTCTCAGCCTTACGCTCCTCAAGACCCTCTGCGATAGCACCGCAGCAAGCAGCGAGGATAGCTTCTACAGAATCCTTAGCATCATCATTAGCAGGAATGATGTAGTCGATGTTCTTAGGATCAGAGTTGGTATCAACGATACCGAATACAGGAATGCCGAGACGGTTTGCCTCCTTAACAGCGATATGCTCCTTCATTACGTCAACAACGAAGAGTGCAGATGGCAAACGAGTCAAGTCAGAGATAGAACCGAGGTTCTTCTCGAGCTTAGCACGCTGACGTGAAATCTGCAAAAGCTCACGCTTAGAGAGGTTTGAGAATGTTCCGTCGTTCATCAACTTGTCTATGTTCGTCATTTTCTTCACAGCCTTACGGATGGTTGGGAAGTTGGTCAGCATACCGCCAGCCCAACGCTCGTTTACGTATGGCATGTTAACAGCTGCAGCCTTCTCAGCTACAAGCTTCCTTAGCCTGTTTTTTTAGTAGCGACGAACAAGATCTTCTTACCACTCTTAGCGATACCCTTGAGTGCCTCAGCAGCCTCGTCAACCTTAGCTACAGTCTTGTGAAGATCGATGATGTGGATACCGTTGCGCTCCATGAAGATGTAAGGAGCCATAGCTGGGTTCCACTTGCGACGGAGGTGGCCAAAGTGACATCCCTGCCTCCAATAACTGGTCAAAAATTTGTTCTTGACATTTTTGTTTGTTTTTACTTGTTTACTTTCTTTTGAATTCTTTTTTTGGCGAATGAGCTTCACCATGCTTTTGTTAGAATCAACTGACGGGTAGTCCCCCGATAAGGAATCGCGTCAGTTTAGATACTAAACCCTTTTCCTTTGAACTTTGAGGTTTGAAATTTGAACTTTAGCCTTTCAGCTCTTAACTTTGAACTTTGAGGTTTAAACTTTTACCTTTAAGCTTGAACTTTTCTTTTCTGCTTTATTCTTTTATCAAACAAAACATATCATAAAGTTCAAAGTTCCAACTTCAATGTTCCAAGTTCCAAAGGAAAATATTAACGCTTACTGAACTGGAAGTGAGCACGAGCCTTTGGCTGACCTGGCTTCTTACGCTCAACAGTACGGCTGTCGCGTGTCAGGAATCCCTGGTCCTTTAGTGCTTTCTTATCTTCAGCGTTAACCTTAACCAATGCACGAGCGATAGCAAGACGCAGTGCCTGGCTCTGACCAGTAAAGCCACCACCATCGAGGTTGGCCTTAATGTCATACTGACCTTCTACACCGAGCAACTGCAGTGGCTGCTTAACCACGTACTGCAGGATAGCTGATGGGAAGAATTCTGTTAAATCTTTCTTGTTGATAGTGATCTTACCGGTACCCTCTGAGAGGTAAACACGCGCTACAGCGCTCTTACGGCGACCAATTGCATTAATTACTTCCATCTTTCTCCTTATTATTTATACTGGTTAATATCAATTGCCTTTGGCTTCTGTGCCTCAAGACCGTTGAGCTCTGTACCTTCGATAACATAGAGGTTATCCAACAGATGACGACCTAAAGGACCCTTTGGTAACATACCCTTAACAGCATGACGAATCATCTTGTCAATACCGTTCTTACGAGTACGAAGCTGTGCAGGTGTGTTGAAACGCTGACCACCAGGGTAACCAGTATAACGTGTGTAAACCTTATCAGTCTCCTTCTTACCAGAGAATACAACCTTAGCTGCATTGATAATGATTACGTTGTCACCACAATCTACGTGTGGGGTGAAAGTTGGCTTGTACTTTCCGCGAAGAAGCTTAGCTACTTTAGAGCAAAGGCGACCTACAATCTGATCGCTTGCGTCAATAACGACCCACTCTTTCTTAGCTGTTTCCTTGTTTACGGAAATAGTCTTGTAACTAAAGTGTCCATTCTAAAAAAATTAATAATTTTACTACTAAAAAAACGTTTTTCTATTTCTACGACTGTGCTTGTCCTAACCATGCTGCCCGGCCAAAGACAACACTATTAACACGTATCGTATGGGGTTCTAAGAAAATCCCCCTTTAATAATCGGACTGCAAAGGTACTTATTTTCAACCTTATATAATGTTTTGAATGGTAGGATTGTATATAGTTTAGGATTATTTAACTAAACTGCTTGTTGAGTTCATGCTCTTTTTGAATGTTTGTAAAAGCTTAAAAATAAACCAGACAAGTGAAAAAAATAGTAAAAAAACATATAGAGGGTTATGATAGTTTTGTTTATTTTTGTATCGTTAAAAAGTTAATCCTTATATCTTAAAAAGAATTATATAAAGCAACTTTGCTTATTATATAATAGGTAAAACATAGAACATAAATAATATAACAGATTAAACAAAGATGAAATTTAAATCTATTTTGTTAGGTATGGCTTTGGCCTTCAGTCCTGTATTCGGTTTTGCCGATAATAATATCAAAATGGTTGTTGGAACCTATACTGATGCAGGTAGTCAAGGGTTATATTCATTCTCTTTTGATCAGTCTACAGGTAAAGCTTCGGGGATTACTTCGTTGAACGTAGACAATCCTTCTTATTTTACTTTCAGTAAGGATGGACGTAATATCTATGCTGTTAGTGAGAAGAATAATGCGACAGCTGTTCTCAATTGTATTGGTTATGACCCTGTAAAAGGAACTTTTGCTTTTAAGAACTCACAGTTGACGCATGGTGGTGATCCTTGTTATGTAGACACAGATGGCAAGATTGCACTAACAGCTAACTATTCTGCGGGTACAATCTCTGTTTTTCCAATTCTTAAGAATGGAACACTTGATAAGTCGTTGCTGCAGTTGGGTAGTGTGAAAGGTGGACCTGATCGTTCACGTCAGAACACACCTCATGCGCATTGTGCTATCTTTGCTCCTGATGGTTATATTCTTACAACTGACTTTAGTGGCGACCGTATTCTTTGCTTCTCTTACAATAAGCGTGATAAGAAGTTAGAGGATCATGGTATTGCTGCCCATGTAAAAGCTGGCTCTGGTCCACGTCATCTTGTTTTCTCTCCTAACGGCAAGTATGCTTATCTTATGAGTGAGTTGTCTTGTAATGTAACAGTTTATAATTACAAGGAGGGTAAGTTAAAGGAACTTCAGACTATCGCTGCTGATAATGTTAATGCACGTGGTGGTGCTGATATCCATGTTAGCCCCGATGGAATGTTTGTCTATGCCAGTACACGTTTGAGAGGTGATGGTATCACTGTTTTCCGTGTAAATAATAATGGTACATTGACTCGTATTGGTGCGCAGTTTACAGGTAAACATCCACGTAACTTTGCGATTACTCCAAATGGAAAGTTCCTTCTTGTTGCTTGCCGTGATGATAATTCAATAGAAGTTTACTCACGTGATAAGTTCACTGGCTTGCTTAAGAATACTAATCAGGATATTATCCTTAGTCACCCTGTTTGCGTGAAGTTCTATCCGGAGTAAGGTTCTTTTCGGAGTTAAAGGAGTTAAGGAGTGAAATGGAGTTAAGACATAAGTCTTTTTCCTTTTGCTCCTTTTTTGTGGAGTTAAGGAGTTAAGGAGTGAAATGGAGTTAAGACGTTAGTCTTTTCTCTTTCACTTTTTATTTCTATATGACTATTACCTTACTCCCCCTTTTTTAAAAAAAAGAAATAGGTAGGATAAGAGAGGATAAATAGGTTTTATCGTGATAAAAAAGTCAGATAAACTTAAAAAAACAGACATTGTAGACGATTTTTATCTACTTTTTCTTTGACGTTAATTTTATTTTTACCTTTGCAGTCGAAAAATAAAAAGTGCTCTTGAAATTAGTATTTTGGGCGTAATGGACATTTGGTAGGCTGAAAAAAACTCTCGGGTTTTAGTAATGGACATTTGGTAGGCTGATTATTCCAGCCTACTTTTTTGTATTTATGAATCCATCTATAAACTTCTTCTTGTTAGCTTCATTCAATCCATTATGATTATGTAGTGCTCTTTTAAGTTGTGAGTTAAATCCTTCCAACAGGTTTGTTGTATTAGGTATTTGCATATCCGGATACTCCTCACACGTATAGATCCATGGCAGATGTGTCTTAATAGAACGTCTTGCCGTTCTCAGCCTTCTGTGTGTATAAGTTGTCTTACCCGAGATTAGGAGAGTTCGTTCGTTTAGGAACTCTTTCCATTTATCACACCATTTATTAAAAGCGGTTATAAACTCTTCTTTTCTCATAGAGAACATCCTTCTCATTAATGACAACAGCTCAACGCCTGCAGGCAAATGTGGGTTGTTAGTAAGGAGTCTTCTAACTATCTGAAATTGGTGAAATTGACACATTTGTACGGGACAGAAACTTATAGCTTGTAAAAGTCCTACATGCCCATCACACACCACTGCTTTTTATCATAGTTCCACGCTCCGCAATATACTGAAGTCCATCAAGATAATCTCTGTTAGTTTCGTTTTTTTGACAAACTTGCGATAGAGTATTTTTGCCTGATGAAAGCATCCTGAAACAGCATCACACCAAATGTCCTGGAAAAGTATGTTGTATCCAATATTATTACTGCAGATTTGGGGTAAGTAGCAGTAAAGCTATCTACTACTAAGCTCAACCTACGTCGTATGGTTCGTTCTGAACATTTATAAAGAGTGGATAGATCAGATATCGTTCGATTTGCCGTCAGATAGTCGTTCCATAGAAATATTATTTATACGCAGACCACCTTGAAATTGTCTACCACAATCCTTGCAGGAATACATCTGAACAGAACGTCGATGCCCATTCTTTTTTAACATTTGAGCTATTACAGAAGATACAGTTTTTTTATTCATAGATTTTCAAATGCTGCAAAGGTAGTAAATAAAAGAATTCCGAGAGGTTTTCAGCCTACCAAATGTCCATTACGCCGTATTTTGTGTTTAGGTAATTTCTAAAAATAACCTCATATAAGGATTGCTATAAGACTAAATACTTATGTTATACTGATTTACGATATAATGGATGCAATGGCAATGCTTTTCTGTTAGGCACGAAGAAATAAAACCCAAGTGACAAAATTGAGAATTATAAAATTTTAGATAGGAAGATGATGATTAAAAAAACAAAAAAAGTTTATGTAGAGCCACAGGTCTACACCTTTGCAGTACAAGAAGAAAGTGCCATCTTGGCAGCCAGTCCAGATGTTTCGTTCCAGCCTCAAGTCATTGATGCAAAAGAAGACAATGATGATACAAACTTGGTAGGTGAGTAAGTTTAAATCTTTTGGTTATTTTGTGATTTAAAAATAAAACGACATTAGTTATAATGAAGATTAATAATTTCAGAAATTGCTTCACGCATAAGTCGGGCGTTAAAGCGTTCACATTTGTTTGTCTCAGCGGATTGACCGCTCTGGGACTTGCCGGCTGTTCAGACAACGATTTTGATTCGGCAGTAAATAATCAGGAGAAGGGTACAGCTGTTAGCTTTAATGTAGGTGTGGCTGGTGACAATGCACAGGCTACCCGTGCCTTGACTCGTGCTGCCTATGCTGATCAGTTGAGCGATTTCGGCTTGAAACCGGAGGACCTCGTTGATCAGAAGCTTGCTGTTGAGGGCAACAGCAACTACTGTCTTGTTGAGACAACCTTGCCAGGTATCCTCAATGAAGACTTTGAGGTAAATCCTGCGACTCGTGCTGACATCGTTACCACTGAAACGCTTGGTAAGTTCTCTGCTATTGGTTCTCGTGGCTCATCAGCCTCTGCCCTTAGCTCTTGGTTCCACAATGAGGAAGTTGCTGCGAGCGGTACTTTTAAGAATACGTTCTATTGGGCAATGAGTCAACCTTATGCTAAGTTCTATGCTATCTATCCACAGATGAGCAGCACTGACGTAAATCTGAAACTTTCTGATCAGGGAACTGCTACTCCTTACGTAGACGTAGTAGTAGAGGAAAATGCAACAGATCAGAAAGACCTTATGACTGCTTGCACTGGTGAGACTCCTGTACAGTACGTAACACAGGGTACAGCACCAGTTGTTCGTATTAAGTTCCAGCACGCAATGACAGCTATCCGCTTCAAGGTTGGAGAGAATATCGCTGCTGGTCACAACATCACAAAGATTGAAATTGAAAATGCTCTTAGTAAGGGTAGATTCACTTTGCCTTCAGATGTTCTCGAAGTATCTACAGGTAATCTTGACCGTGCATGGACTGATGTAAAGGACAGAACAACCTTCAAACTCGCTGGTATCAGCGTAAGCACAGCAGCTGAGAATGGTATCATTACAGGCAAGGATAATCGCGATAACTACACCTTCTACATGATTCCACAGACGCTCACTGGTAATGATGTAAAGTAAAGATTTACTTTGACAACAGTGGCAGTCCGGCTATCACCAGTACGCTCAAGGGTTCTTGGAAGGCAGGTACAACAAAGACCTATGCACTTTCTCAGAAGGCTGGTAGCTTTGAGTATGTGCTGGATGGTTCATCTCCAAATTCTGCGACTAAGGAAGCTACGGCTACAGATGAATATCGCATTGTGTCATACATCAATGAGAATGGTGTAAAGAAGCCTGTTAAGTGGAGTATTGTTGGTTACAAGGTAAACGGCATTTTCCTCTACACAGAAGCCTGAATGGTTGACAAGCCTTAGCCGTGAAAGTGGTGATGGTAGTATATCTGTCGCTGGCGAAACTGGTACAGCTACTATTACAAAGAACGTTCAGGATCTTCTTGCGGAGCGTAACGCAGCTTTGCAGGCTGCAGATGCTGTAACAAACTACAACCTCTCTAACAAGACTGGTGCTGCAGCAATTGAGAATACTGCTAACAGCTATGTAATCTCTGCATCTGGTACCTACCGTATTCCATTGGTATATGGTAATGCTATCAAGGACGGAAGAGATAACAAGTCTGCTTATGTTAGCACTGCTGACAGCAAATTCTTAACGGACAAGAAGACAGGTGTAGTATATGATGAGGACCTTGTGCTGCATAAATTTGTAGACCATAAGGATAAAGAGATAACATCTCCTTACATCAACGTTCAGAACAATAGTGCTCCAGCAAATGAAGCTTATCAGGTATGGTCAGATGTAAATGGTGCTATCAGCGATCTTAAAATTGAAAAAGTTGGTTCTACCGACTTCCTTACCTTCAAGGTAAATAAGGATAAGCTGGTAAATGGTAACACTGTCATTGCTGTAAGAAATTCTTCAACTAAGGAAACTCTTTGGTCATGGCATTTGTGGACTGCTCCTAAGACTGTGCTCAATACTGTCAGATTTGAAAGTGCAGGTACTATGTACGACTTTGCTGGTGAGTCACTGGGTTGGAAGTACACTAAGTGGATGGCTAAGAAGGACGCACGCAAGGTAGTTGCCGTTGTCAAGCAGGAAGTCTCAGGCAAGGAGTATGAAATCAATATCAATCAGGCTGGCGACGATGCTGTTCGCGAGGGTTACAACACGCTCTATCAGTGGGGTCGTAAGGATGCATTCCCTGGAGTTAAGGGTGTTGATGGTATGAAGTTTGATTATGATTATACGGTTATCCCTGACGATGATAACAGTGCTGCTGCCAAGGAGAAGATGAAGGAGCGTACAATTGGTCGTGGTATTAAGAACCCTGGAATAATGCTTCCTAAGGTAGGTGGCGGTAAGCTGAGCTGGCAGTGGATGCAGTTGATCAACCTTTGGTCAGCAAACAACAACAAGCTTGATGGTACTTATAGAGGTGGTGTTAAGACTATCTATGACCCATCACCAGTTGGTTTCCAGATTCCAGATGCATACGCTTACAAGGACTTCAAGCTTACAGGTGCTGTATGGGATAAGGGTTATACCTTCTTTAGTAGCGATAACAAGGAGATTTTCTTCCCTGCTGTTGGAGTACGTCTCGGACTAAATGGTATTCTATCAAATGTTGGAACTGACGGACTTTATTGGACCGGTTCAGCTGCTCTTGAAGGAGAGGGTAAGCTTGGTTATGGTTACCGTGCAAGATTCTATGAGAATACCTTGAACGTTCCTCACGTGATAACGGATGCGTTTGCAAGTTATGTTTATGCAATCAGCGTTTACCCAGTAGCAAGTCCTAAGAATTAATTCTCAATCACTTTTAATATTAATGGCTGCATTAAAATGGTTTCATTTTGATGCAGCCATTATTAGATTCTATCGTTAATTGCATGGATTTTTCGTATAGCTTTAATAGAAGACCCTTTAAGGGTCTTCTGTTCAATGCATAGATATACCTTTTTAATGTTTATATGCTATTAAGAAAAAGAGAATTGTGTGTTATTTCTATACAATGTACAATTTTCTGTTTGTTGAAAACGTCCAACAAGTTTTTTTAAAGAAGCTGTTTTACTATATCTTAACAAATGTATAAGTCTATCCATTTAACGGAAGAACCTATTTTTATGTGGGTTTTTATCGGCGTTGATGC
>BNJS01002374.1_pt1 | contig 107745 bp, 154 predicted proteins | sample 8540461 | NCBI WGS metagenome assembly BNJS01 (sample SAMD00202454, study PRJDB9452) | human saliva metagenome | isolation source: human saliva | place: Japan
ATATTAGTCCACTTGGTTAAAACTCGAGTAATTAGAATTTAAGATTACACATGATGAATAGAGCAATACCTTTGTTAGGGAATTACCGGTTATAGCGGTAGTGGTAAAACAACATTACTAGAAAAACTTATCCCAGAACTTATCGCTCGTCACATTCGCGTTTCGGTGATTAAACATAGCCATCCATAATATGCAAGTTGATAAAGAAGGAAAAGATAGCTGGCGCATGAAAGAGGCTGGGTTCTTCTCAAGTCATTTTAGCGAATGATGAACGCTGGGCGATCATGACTGAAACACGCGACCTGTTTCTGATTGGATTATTTAGCGTAAACAATTTGACCGAACTTTAACGGATTTAGTATTGGTGGAAGGGCTTTAAACAAGAGCCTATTCAAAGATTTTGCTCCCACCGTCAGGAAATGACAAAACCTTGCCTGAAATTGATGAATATGTCGTGGCGGTTGCGACTAATTATCCCTTGAAATTGAGCCGCACTTTGTTGGATAACTGCATTCCGCAAATTGCCGATTTTAGTGAAAATTGGTTGCACTCATTTTCACGGAGCACGATGACTGAATCCAATGCCTATCGCGGTTTAGCTTGGGTCGCTGCAATGGCGCTTTTATGCAAAGCCTAGATGCCACCATTCTTAATACTGCCTTACCAGCGATATCCTCCGACTTTACATAAACCCTGCCTTTGAAATGCAAATGGCGATTATTGCTTATTCTTTAGCCGTTGCATTATTTATTCCTCTTACCGCTTGGCTGCGGCAAAAATTTGGGACATTGACCGTTTTTCGCTCTGCAGTGTTGACTTTTATTTTAGGTTCTATCTGGCTTTGTGCTAGCCCCTAATTTAGAAAGTTTGATCTTAGCGAGAGTGATTCAAGGGATAGGCGGTGCTTTTATGATGCCAGTGGCGCGTTTAGCTATTATTCAAGCTGTCCCCAAACAACAATTAGTTAATGCTTGGAATTTAATGGCAACTGCAGGTTTGATTGACCAATTCTAGGGCCTATTTTAGGGTGGATGGTTAGTCATTCACGCCAGTTGGCACTGGATTTTTTAATTAATATTGAATTGGTGCTTTAGGAATTTTGGCATCAGGCAGCGTGATGAGTAATATCACAAGGCAAGCAGAGAAACTAGATTGGACAGGTTTTTACTGTTTGCGATTAGGGTTGAGTCGCATCACACTTGGTTTGGACTTTACTCGGTGAAAGCCAGCATAGTGCAATTACAACCTCATAGCGTGTTAGTTGTTGGTGTTCTGTTACTTGTAGCGTATTGTAGCTATGCTAAAAACAATGAAATATGCCATTTTACCTTTATCCCTTTTCCGACTCTCGTACATTCAGATTAGGCATTATTGCCAATATTTTTATCCGATTATCTGCATCTGGCGTTCCTTTTATGTACCTTTGATGTTCCAATTATCTTTCGGTTACAGTGCTGAAATGTCAGGCTGGCTCTTAGCACCGATTGCGTTAATTTCAGTGATTTTTGAAAATATTAATTGGACGAATTTTTAAATCGTTGGGGATATAAAACAACGTTAATTTCATCCGACACTTTTTGATGGCTGGCTCTGTGATTTCAATGGCTTGGTTAGATAAACAAAGTTCTCTGACTTGGGATTATTTGTAATCTCATGTGGTACGGTGCCTGTATGTCGATAATTTTTCACTTCAATCAATACGTTGACTGTAGGGTGATCTTTTCAAAACAACAGGCGGGTACAGGTTCTACAGTATTAAGTATTGTGCAGCAAGTTGGGATTGGATTTGGTATTGCCATTTCATCGATAATTCTAAATCTTTATAGACATTTCTTTAGCGCGAGTGATGGCTTACAACAGGCATTTAGCTATACTTTTCTTAACCTCATCACTTTTTGCAATCGCCTTAGTTTGGTCGCTTTATGAAATTACATAAAAATGATGGCGATCATTTACGGAAGAATCCTTAGATTAATTTGTTATAATCCCATAGAATTTTTATTTAAAAAGCGACATTTGCTTATATCTTATTAAACATTTATTTTTAGATAGGATTTATCTAGCATCTTGGTATATCACTATGCTCGAATAAATCTCTGCCAACAAAGTGAGGAATTATTATGAAGCTAAAAGCAACACTAACTCTTGCGGCTGCAACGCTTGTATTAGCCGCCTGTGATCAATCAGGTTCAACAAATAAACCGACCGCACAAGCTGAAACTAAATCTGCATCTAACAATACTTTCGTTTACTGTACAGCAAAAGCACCTTTAGGATTTAGCCCTGCACTTGTGATGGAGGGAACATCTTATAATGCAAGCTCACAACAAGTGTATAACCGCTTAGTTGAATTTAAAAAGGCTCAACAGATATCGAACCCGCTTTAGCTGAAAGCTGGGAAATTAGCGATGATGGTTTAACTTACACATTTCATTTAAGAAAAGGTGTTAAATTCCATACAACAAAAGAATTTACTCCAACACGTGATTTTAATGCAGATGATGTTGTATTTTCCTTCCAACGTCAGTTGAGATCCAAAATCATCCATATCACAATGTATCTAAAGGGACTTATCCATATTTCAAAGCAATGAAATTCCCTGAGTTGTTGAAATCAGTGGAAAAAGTAGATGACAATACAATTCGTATTACCTTGAATAGAAAGATGCGACTTTCTTGGCTAGTCTTAGTATGGACTTTTATTTCTATTTATTCCGCAGAATATGCTGATGCAATGCTGAAAGCAGGTAAGCCAGAAACAATTGATAATCGCCCGGTGGGAACAGGGGCCATTTGTGTTTGTTGATTACAAAACGGATCAAGCTGCTCAATATGTAGCAAAACGAAAAACTACTGGAAGGGGAGAACACCACTGGATCGTTTAGTTATCAATATTGTGCCAGATGCGACAACACGTTATGCAAAATTACAGGCTGGCTCTTTGTGATTTAATTTTTATTCCCAGAATGTAGCAGATTTAGCCAAAAATGAAAACAGATCCAAAAGTACAACTTTTGGAACAAAAAGGTTTGAACGTGGCGTATATCGCATTCAATACCGAAAAAGCACCGTTTGATAATGTCAAAGTTCGTCAAGCACTGAACTACGCAGTGGATAAAAAAAGCGATTATTGAAGCAGTTTAGCCAAGGCGCAGGTACATCAGCTAAAAATCCACTTCCTCCAACAATTTGGAGTTACAACGATGAAGTTCAAGATTATCCGTATGATCCAGAAAAAGCAAAACAACTTTTAGCTGAAGCGGGTTACCCAAATGGTTTTGAAACTGATTTTTGGATTCAACCTGTTGTTCGTTCCTCTAATCCAAATCCCAAAACGTATGGCTGAACTTATCATGGCTGACTGGGCTAAAGTTGGTGTAAAACCAACCCAGTTACCTATGAATGGGCGGATTACCAAAAACGTGCGAAAGCAGGTGAGTTAACTGCTGGTATCTTTTGGTTGGTCTGGTGATAATGGTGATCCTGATAACTTCTATCTCCATTATTGGCAAGTTCAAATGCGGGTAATTCCAATATGGCTCGTTTTAAAAATCCAGAATTTGATGCATTACTAGATAAAGCAATCGGATTAACAAATAAGGAAGAACGCACCGCACTTTATAAACAAGCGCAAGTTATCATTCATAATCAGGCACCTTGGATTCCGGTGGCACATTCTGTTGGTTTTTGCACCACTTAGTCCCACGTGTAAAGGCTATGTTCAAAGCCCATTTTGGCTATGATTCATTCTATGGTGTGAGTGTTGATAATAAGTAATGTATTTTAAAAGCCTTAGTTTTATACTAAGGCTTTTATTTTCGACGGAGGAAAATGGATTTACATCATATTCGTGAAGAATATAGAAAATGTGTGTTATCACAACAAAATTGTCAAGATAATCCGATTTCGCAATTTGAATTGTGGATGAATGAGGGCTATTAATAGCCAGGTTTGCGAACCGACAGCAATGAATATCTCGACAGTAGATAAAGAGGGGAGACCTAGTAGTCGAGTCGTCTTGTTGAAAGAAGTTAATTCAGAGGGTTTTTGTCTTTTTACGAATTATCATAGTCATAAAGGACAAAAATATAGCCAATAATCCCAATGTGGCAATTGCTTTTTCTGGCCAGAGTTAGAACGTCAGTTCGAATTGAAGGGAAAGCGGAAAAATTCCTACAGAACAATCAGATGAATATTTTTGCTAGTCGCCCTTATACCAGTCAGATAGGGCTTGGGCAAGTGAGCAAAGTACTGTTATTTCGGGCTATAAATTTTTATTAAGCAAAGCAGCATTAATTGCCGCTAGATATCCATTTCATGTACCAGGACCGATGCATTGGGGAGGCTATTTAATTCGTCCAGAAATAGTTGAGTTTTGGCAAGGTCGTCCAAGTCGTTTACATGATCGGATTTATTATAGAAAAGGAAATGGCAATTGGATCCGTGAAAGATTATCACCTTAAATTTTTGAATTTGGTTGCTTTTTAGAGAAATTAGGTTAAGTATAAAATGCTTAACCTAATTAATATAAATAATTTTTGAGTAATTGTTTAACCAGCGATCATCCAAAGTCCACCTAACATATCAAGCATTAGGTTATTTAAGAACAATAAGATAAATACGACGACCATAGGGGAAAAATCAATCATGCCTAATGTTGGCAAGAATCGACGGATAGGTCTTTAAAAGTGGTTCTGATAGTTGATAAAACGCATAAATCACAGGGGCTATTGCCACGATTAAACCAACTTAAAACAGCGCCAATAAAAAGCACATAAAAGTTGCTAAACCAATGCTTTTTCAATACAGTTAATACACTCAATACTAAGAGAAAATTAACTGATAAACCAAAATAAAAATACCTTTCAACATACCGATAATAAATACTAGCAGTAAAGCAGAAGTATCGATATTTTTCACAGTAGGCGCAATTTTACGCAGAGGTTTTAATACAGGATCAGTCATTTTTACTGCAAATGTTGAAACAGGATTGTAATAATCCACTCTGAGCAAACTGTAACCAAGCCCGTAAAGATTAAAACAAGTGCATAAAAGATTAATAATTGATCCTATAAATAATACGCTTTGGGATAATTCCATCATAACCATCCTTTTCGTTTCTAAAATAAATATATGGCGTCAATGTGCTGCAATCATTAATCCAATTAGCCATTGGGATAGCCATATTTAAAAATGTAACTCAGGCATAAAATTCAAAGTTCATACCATAAGTGGATGCACACAACGTTGCAGTAGGAACATCACAGAAACCACCGAGAAGAATTTCATAATTTTGTTCTGCTCGATATTGATATAACCCATTGCACGCTTGCATTAAAAAGTTTACTTTTTGGAATAAAGGATTCATTATGCGGTTGCAAAGATTCGATATCTCGTAAGATTTCCGAGCTTGTTCTAACTGATTTGCTGGTAAACGAGTTTTACGTACCAGAAACCCTAATGCACGTTGGGTATCCATCAAACATAAGCGAACTTTTAGAACTCGTATCTTCTTGTTCCGTTAGGGTATTTAAGGCTTCATCAAAGGCTTCATCTTGTGTTCCATTTAAAAATCACCCGACTTAATTTTTCCTAAATCCGCATAAACGTTTTTCAATCACATCCGCTAATTGCTCAATTTTGGTTTCAAATAAATCGAGCAAAACTTCATACGCATTACATTCTAATAATCGCTGAGCTACGTGAACGCATACGATATAAACGGAATGCGGGTAATTCACGATCACGTAGGGTAAATAAAGCGCCCATCACGAATAGTAAAACGCCACGCTTGCGAGTCAGCATAGTTTGTCTTCATCTTCACAATAGAAGAAATGAGTGCAAGGTGCAAGCCGTCTTCATCTTCAAAGAAACGGGCGGATGCTTCGATGTCTTCTAATTCGAGAAAATGATGCTGAGACTTTGGCCTAAGCCTTCTTGCAGCATTTTCACGTTCTTCGCCCTGTCGGCTCCAGTAAATCTAGCCAAATGGCAGATATTGAGTTCAGTCTGGCTCGTCGTCAATGCGAACCAAGCGGGAATCGTTGATAGCAAAAAGCGTTAATCATTGGTCATACTCCTTTTGGGATTATGAACAGCTAACTGTGAACAAATTAAAGATCAAACGAAATTGGCACTAGAAAAAGTGCGGTCAAATTTTTTGTATGTTTTCAAAAATGGGTTTCGTTCGATAAAGATGCCGAAAAACGGTAAATTGATTACCAGCGAACGCTCGCTGATAATGAAAGGCGAGTCTAGAGCAATATTCGGTATCGACTATGACTGTCCAAAGTGTGTGTCCTTCTCGTTAAAAATCGGTCGAGATGTTACGCTTGAAAGCGCTGTTCGTCAAGTTTTAATCTTAATAAAAAGGGACAAAAATTGCTTTTTTAATTAATTGGTATATTGATTAATTGCGTGAGTAACTTCTTGATCTTGATAAATGTTATTAACAATATCTTTGAAGGTTTGCGCCTAACACTTTTGAATTTCATCATTGTCTCGCATTAAATGCACTGCTTGTGAACGGGTCGCATTAAAGGTTTTGTTATATTGTACGCGTGGACCTTGTACATAAACAACCGCTTGAATTTTTACTGTTAAGGTTTATAACGTAAGATTACCTTGATCTACGTGAGTAGTAAATTCTTTCACTTCAACGGTTACACCCGTATTTGCATTATTAGCTTGTCCGATACTGAAACCTTTACTAACTAAATTTTTGTTGCATCACTTGTTGGAATAGTTGAGTAACGCTTGGTGAGGCATTTTAATTTAATCAGCTCACCTGATTTAGTATAAGTTGCAATTTCTTGTTGTGGACGAGAATCGTTTCGTATGTAACTGTACACACTCGCTGATTGGTTAATATTCATTGATGCAGTCGATGATTGAGTGGGGTAAAAAGTTAAGGTATTTGATTGCGCTTGGCAGCCAGCTAAAAAGAACAGCGTCGCAGCGGCCAACGTCATTGTTGATAATGCTTTTGATTTTTGTTTGTTACTTTCATAATTTCCCTCATTGAATTAGGTTAAAATTTGTGTTATTCTTACAAACTTAACTGCTGAATGTATAGCAAAAAGTTAGGGAGTTTGATTTATGTCAAAACAGAAAGATTATTAGAGAAAATTCAGACCGAATTTCAACCGCACTTTGCCACCGTAGAAAATGAAAGTCATATGACAGTTCCGGTCGAGGGCTGATTCTCATTTTAAATTAGTGATTGTCAGCGATGCTTTTGAAGGTATGCGCAAGGTGCAACGTCACAAAACTTTATCAACTTTTTGCCGATGAGTTTAAAAATGGCATTCACGCATTAGCGCTTCATCTTTATACAAAAAGCGAATGGGAGCCTTGAAGCATTTCAAAATCACCAAATTGTCTTGGTGTTGGACAGTAAGTATTCCTTACGTTCCCCATATTAGATTTTCATAAGAAGAGAGAGGTGAGACATTCTCTCTTTTTATTTTGTAATTCCTATTTATTTTTAACTCCTAATAAGTATAAGTCTAAAAGGTTCCTATTTCACAAAAAAAGTAGGGCATATAAGTGGAATAAAAAGCACATTTTCCGATAGAATGAGACGCTTTTAATTTTTCCAAATTTCAATTTCTGGATGTAAGTCATTTCTTACTCGTCGAGGAATTAAACAGATTTGAGTTTTTAAATTTATGTGTCAGTTAATAACGCTTTGATCTTAAAAGTGTTTTCTGGTCACGCTCAATCGTGAGATTGCTTTTAGAGTGTATGCTTTAATCGCAATCGTGTTTTTAACCTAGAAAAGTAGTGCAAACAGTATGATTACAATCAAAAAAGGCTTGGATCTTCCTATTGCAGGAAAACCAGCACAAGTAATCCATAGCGGTAACGCTGTGAATCAGGTTGCGATTCTTGGTGAAGAGTATGTGGGTATGCGTCCTTCTATGAAGGTACGTGAAGGCGATGTTGTGAAAAAAGGCCAAGTGCTTTTTGAAGACAAGAAAAACCCTGGAGTGGTTTTCACAGCCCCTGCAAGTGGTACTATCACTGTAATTAATCGTGGCGAAAGAAACGTGTACTACAATCTGTGGTCATTGATGTGCAAGGTAACGATCAAGTTACTTTCGCTAAAATATAACGCAGGTGAGCTCAATACGCTTTCTTCTGAACAAGTTAAAACAAAAACCTCGTTGAATCAGGTTTTGTGGACAGCGTTCCGTACCCGTCCGTTCAGCAAAGTGCCTGCCTTAGATGCAGAACCTTCTTCTCTGTTTCGTAAATGCGATGGATACCAATCCATTGGCAGCAAATCCAGAGGTGGTGTTAAAAGAGCATTGGCAAGATTTTCATTGACGGTTTAACAATATTAAGTCGTCTATTCCCCAAATAAACCATTAAATCTATGTAAAGCGGGTGATAGCAATATCCCAACCGTGGATTTAGCTAACCTAAAGAGTACATGATTTTTGGTGGTGTTCATCCTGCAGGTTTAGTTGGGGACTCATATTCACTTTTATCGATCCGGTTGGTGCTCATAAAACCGTATGGCACATCAATTACCAAGATGTGATTGCTGTAGGTAAATTATTCACTACGGGCGAACTTTATGTTGAGCGCGTTGTTTCTCTTGCGGGTCCGCAAGTGAAAGAGCCTCGTCTAGTTTGTACCGTAATCGGTGCTAACCTTTCTCAATTAACGGCAGGTGAGTTAAAAACGGTAATAACCGTGTGATTTCTGGTTCTGTGCTTTGTGGTCAAACAGCAAAGAGATGCTCACGACTATTTAGGTCGTTATGCATTACAAGTTTCTGTGATTGCAGAAGGTAATGAGAAAGAGTTCTTAGGTTGGATCACTCCACAATCGAACAAATATTCGATTACCCGTACCGTATTGGGTCACTTCGGTAAGAAATTATTCAACTTCACTACCGCAGAAAATGGTGGTGAGCGTGCAATGGTACCAATCGGTAGCTATGAGCGCGTGATGCCGTTGGATATTTTACCGACATTATTATTACGTGATTTAATCGTGGGCGATACCGACGGTTCACAAGCGTTAGGTTGTCTTGAATTAGATGAAGAAGACTTAGCGTTATGTTCTTTCGTTTGCCCGGGCAAATATGAATACGGTTCAATCTTGCGTCAAGTATTAGATAAGATTGAGAAGGAAGGTTAAAAATGGGTTTAAAAAATCTTTTTGAAAAAATGGAACCCGCGTTTTTACCAGGCGGTAAATACAGCAAGCTTTATCCGATCTTTGAATCGATTTATACCTTGCTTTATACACCAGGTACGGTAACGCACAAAAACACACACGTTCGTGATGCGTTAGACTCAAAACGTATGATGATTACGGTTTTCCTTGCGTTGTTCCCTGCGATTTTTTACGGGATGTATAACGTGGGTAACCAAGCGATCCCCGCTTTAAATCAATTAGGCAATTTAGATCAATTAATTGCTAACGATTGGCACTATGCGCTTGCAAGTTCATTAGGTTTAGACTTTAACCAATAATGCAACTTGGGGTTCAAAAATGGCATTAGGGGCGATCTTCTTCTTACCAATTTACTTAGTGGTATTCACTGTTTGTACAATTTGGGAATTATTGTTCTCAGTAGTGCGTGGTCATGAAGTAAATGAAGGGATGTTCGTTTCAACCATTTTATTTGCGTTAATCGTTCCACCAACATTGCCATTATGGCAAGCTGCACTTGGTATCAGTTTTGGTATCGTGGTAGCGAAAGAAATCTTCGGTGGTGTAGGTCGTAACTTTATGAACCCTGCGCTTGCTGGTCGTGCATTCTTATTCTTTGCTTATCCAGCTCAAATTTCCGGTGACTTAGTATGGACTGCTGCAGATGGTTTCTCTGGTGCAACCGCACTTTCACAATGGTCTCAAGGTGGTCAAGCAGCATTACAACACACTGTAACCGGTCAACCTATTACTTGGATGGATGCATTCATCGGTAATATTCCTGGTTCAATGGGTGAGGTTTCAACGCTTGCGTTATTAATCGGTGGTGCGTTAATTGTATTCACCCGTATTGCTTCTTGGCGCATTATGGCTGGTGTCATGATCGGTATGATTGGTACAGCAACTCTATTCAACTTTAATCGGTTCTGATTCTAACCAAATGTTCTCAATGCCTTGGCATTGGCACTTTGTATTAGGTGGTTTTGCACTTGGGTATGATCTTCATGGCAACCGACCCCAGTATCAGCTTCATTCACTATGCGGGTAAATGGTGGTACGGTGCGTTAATTGGCGTGATGGCTGTATTAATTCGTACAGTGAACCCGGCTTATCCAGAAGGGATGATGTTAGCGATTTTTATTTGCAAACTTATTTGCACCAATTTTTCGACTACATCGTGGTTCAAGCAAATATCAAACGTCGGAGAGCAAGAACAAATGGCTAAAGTTTAATAAAGATAGCGTTAGCGGTACAGTTACCGTTGTTGTATTGCTAAGTTTAGTGTGTTCTATCGTGGTTTCTGGTGCTGCAGTGGCATTAAAAATCCAAACAAGATGAACAAAAAAGCACTCGACGTTCAACGTAACATTTTAACTGTTGCTGGCTTAATGAAAGAAGATAATGCATCAGTAATTAAAGATACTTACAGCAAATTTATTGAACCGCGTTTAGTTGATTTGCAAAGTGGTGATTACGTTCAAGCTTCAGCAGAAGAGATGTAATAAATTTGAACCTAAAAGATGCAGTTAAAGATCCAGCCTAAAAGCCAAGCAATTCCAGCTGAAGCAGATAAAGCAGGGATTAAAGTTCGTGCAAATCAAGCACGTGTTTATCTTGTAAAAAGATGAGCAAGGTCAATGTCAAACTCAAGTTGTATTACCAATGTATGGTCGTGGTTTATGGTCAACCATGTATGGTTTTGTTTCTGTTGCACCAGATGCGAATACTATCAAAGGTATTACTTACTATGATCAAGGTGAAACAGCCGGTCTTGGGGGAGAAATTGCGAACCCTCGTTGGCAAGCACAGTTTGTCGATAAAAATTATTCGATGAACAAGGTAACTATTCAAAATCTACAAAGGTAGCTCTGCTGCAGATAAAAAGAGCACGGTGTAGATGGTTTTATCAGGTGCAACTTTAACCAGTCAAACTGGTGTTCAAGGTTCCTTTGATTATTGGTTCAGCCAAAATGGCTTTTGGTCCATTCTTAGCGAAAATTTAAAGCAGGAGAAATCAAGATAATGGCTGATGCAAAAAGTAAATTTAAAAAGGTCTTTTTATTAGATCCTATTGCTAAAAATAACCCGATTGCCTGCAAATTTTGGGTATCTGTTCTGCATTAGCGGTAACAACTCAATTACAAACAGCGATCGTTATGGCGATTGCGGTAAGTTTAGTAACCGGTTTTTTCCAGTTTGTTCATTTCATTGATTCGTAACTATATTCCAAATAGTATCCGTATCATTGTACAACTGGCGATTATCGCGTCTTTAGTAATCTTGGTTGACCAAGTATTAAAAGCTTATGCTTATGGTTTATCTAAACAGCTCTCTGTATTCGTCGGTCTTATCATTACAAACTGTATCGTAATGGGCCGTGCAGAAGCGTTTGCGATGAAATCACCACCGTTGAAAGCTTTGTTGACGGTATCGGTAACGGTTTTAGGTTATGGTGCGATCTTTATTAATTGTCGCCACGTTACGTGAATTAATCGGTTCTGGTCGTTTGTTTGGTTTCCCTGTATTCCAAACTATTCAAGACGGTGGTTGGTATCAACCAAACGGTTTATTCCTTCTTGCACCAAGTGCGTTCTTTATTATCGGCTTCGTTATTTGGGGCTTAAGAACGTGGAAACCTGAGCAACAGGAGAAATAATCAATGGAACATTATATTAGCCTATTCGTGAAGGCGATCTTCATTGAAAACATGGCGCTCTCTTTCTTCTTAGGGATGTGTACTTTCCTTGCTGTTTCTAAGAAAGTTTCTACGGCGTTTGGCCTTAGGGTGTTGCAGTAACAGTGGTACTTGGTATTTGCTGTGCCAGCTAAACCAATTTGTATACGAACATGTATTAAAAGATGGCGCATTGGTAGAAGGTGTAAGCCTTGAGTTTTTAAACTTTATTACCTTTATCGGGATTATTGCGGGTCTTGTTCAATTACTTGAAATGACTTTAGATAAATTCTTCCCAGCACTTTATAACGCATTAGGTATTTTCCTTCCACTTATCGCTGTAAACTGTGCGATCTTTGGTGGTGTGTCTTTTGCTGTACAACGTGAATACACTTTTGCAGAATCTGCAGTTTATGGTGTGGGTGCAGGGTTAGGTTGGATGTTAGCAATCGTTGCGCTTGCAGGCTTAACCGAAAAAATGAAATATGCCGATGTACCGGCAGGCTTAAAAGGATTAGGGATTACCTTTATTACTGCAGGCTTGATGGCGCTTGGCTTTATGTCATTCTCTGGAATTCAGTTATAAGGAGGCATAAATGAGCGAATCTTCAATTTTATTATTAGGTGTTGCGGCATTTACGGTTATCCTTTTAGTGCTCGTTGCGATTATTTTATTCGCTAAATCAAAATTAGTGGATTCTGGTGATATCACCATTTCTATTAATGACGATCCTGAAAAAGCGATTACTTTACCAGCTGGTGGCAAATTACTTGGCGCGTTAGCAAGTAAAGGTATTTTTGTTTCTTCTGCTTGTGGTGGCGGTGGCTCTTGTGGCCAATGTGTGTGAAAAGTAAAAAAAGTGGTGGTGGTGAAATTCTCCCAACTGAGCTTTCTCATATTAATAAACGTGAAGCAAAAGAAGGTTATCGTTTAGCTTGCCAAGTGAATGTAAAAGGCAACATGGACGTTGAACTTCCAGAAGAAATCTTCGGCGTGAAAAAATGGGAATGTACTGTTATTTCTAATGATAACAAAGCAACCTTTATTAAAGAGCTTAAATTAGCGATTCCTGAAGGTGAAGAAGTTCCTTTCCGTGCGGGTGGTTATATCCAAATCGAAGCTGATCCACATACGGTTTACTATAAAGATTTCGATATTCCAGAAGAATACCACGAAGATTGGGACAAATACGATTTATGGCGTTATGTGTCTAAAGTGGATGAGCATATTATCCGTGCTTACTCTATGGCTTCATACCCAGAAGAGAAAGGCATCATTATGCTTAACGTGCGTATTGCGACGCCTCCACCACGTCAACCTGATGCACCTCCAGGTCAAATGTCTTCTTACATTTGGTCATTAAAACCAGGTGATAAAGTGACAATTTCTGGTCCATTCGGTGAATTCTTTGCGAAAGAAACCGACAACGAAATGGTCTTCATCGGTGGTGGTGCGGGTATGGCACCAATGCGTTCTCATATCTTTGACCAATTAAAACGTTTACACTCTAAACGTAAAATGTCATTCTGGTATGGTGCACGTTCTAAACGCGAAATCTTCTATCAAGAAGACTTTGACCAATTACAAGCCGAAAATCCAAACTTCGTATGGCATGTTGCACTTTCAGATGCATTGCCAGAAGATAACTGGACAGGTTACACCGGCTTTATTCACAACGTACTTTATGAAAACTACTTGAAAAATCATGAAGCACCAGAAGATTGTGAATACTACATGTGTGGACCTCCGGTGATGAACGCTGCGGTAATCAAAATGTTGAAAGACCTCGGTGTTGAAGATGAAAACATCTTATTAGATGACTTCGGTGGTTGATTTTAGTTAATCAAAACATCATGAGAACTGACCGCACTTTGTGATGAAGTGCGGTCAAAATTTAAGGTGTTTTTAGAAAAATTTTCTATGATTACAGGTAAATTTTTGTTTAGTTTGCTAGTAGTTCACAGATTTAGGAAATCCAGATGAAAAAATTAATAAGCGGTATCGTGGCGGTGGCAATGGCATTAAGTCTTGCAGCCTGTGAAAAAGAAACAAAAGTTATCTCATTAAATGGTAAAACAATGGGAACAACTTATCATGTTAAATACCTTGATGAAGGCTCAATGAAAGCAACATCTGAAAAAGACGCATGAAGAAATTGAAGCTATCTTAAAAAGATGTGAACGCGAAAAATGTCCACTTACAAAAAGATTCTGAATTGAGTCGTTTTCAATCAAAATACCCAAGTGAATACACCGATTGAGATTTCAGCAGATTTTTGCCAAAGTATTGGCCGAAGCGATTCGTTTAAATAAAGTGACTGAAGGTGCATTGGATGTAACTGTTGGCCCTGTCGTTAATTTATGGGGATTTGGCCCGGAAAAAAACGTCCAGAAAAACAACCTACACCAGAACAATTAGCTGAACGCCAAGCTTGGGTTGGTATTGATAAAATTGCCCTCGATATGAGTGCTACCAAACCGACATTAAGCAAAGCACTTCCTCAAGTTTATGTCGATTTGTCCTCGATTGCTAAAGGCTTTGGCGTTGATCTGGTCGCTGAAAAGTTAGAACAATTAAATGCTCAGAATTACATGGTTGAAATCGGCGGAGAAATTCGTGCGAAAGGAAAAAATATTGAAGGCAAACCTTGGCAGATCGCAATTGAAAAACCAACTACAACAGGTGAAAGAGCGGTTGAAGCTGTCATTGGATTAGACAATATGGGAATGGCAAGTTCTGGCGATTATCGAATTTACTTTGAAGAAAATGGTAAACGCTTTGCTCATGAAATTGATCCGAAAACAGGTTATCCAATTCAGCATCATTTAGCCTCAATTACGGTACTTGCACCAACTTCAATGACTGCAGATGGCTTATCAACAGGGTTATTTGTGCTTGGTGAAGACAAGGCGTTAGAAGTGGCTGAGAAAAATAATCTTGCCGTTTATTTAATCATTAAAACAGATAATGGTTTTGTGACAAAATCATCCTCTGCTTTCAAAAAATTAACAGAAACAAAAGAATAGTTATGCAAACTTTATTTTTTACTTTAATCGCTTTCGTCGCAATTATATTGTTGATGTCTATCGGATTTATTATCAAAAAACAAAGTTTAAAAGGCAGCTGCGGTGGTTTATCTACCCTTGGTATTGCCAAAGCTTGTGATTGTGATAAACCTTGCGACACGCTTCAATCAAAATTAGATGCGGGCGATAAACAAGCAAAAAGCCGAATATGAGCAAAAAAATTTGCGAAAAAAAGATGGTGATTCGCAATTTTATGAAGTGAAATAACTTGCATCAAAAATGACCGCACTTTATGTGCAAAAATTATTTTTGCCGTTTTCTCATTCAATGACCAATGTGCTTCGTCTTAACCGAAGTTACGGGAGAACTATGTTAATTTCAAATACTTATAATCAATACTTTCCTCAATTGACGCAAGAGCAGCTTGCGAAATGCGACAAAAAAAGTCATTTGTGGTATGTCTGGCGGAGTGGATTCTTCTGTGTCAGCTTTTATTCTTCAACAGCAAGGCTATCAGGTGGAAGGCCTGTTTATGAAAAAAACTGGGAAGAAGATGATGATACGGATTACTGCACTGCAGCAGCTGATCTTGCAGATGCTCAGGCTGTATGTGATAAGTTGGGGATTAAACTACATAAAATTAATTTTGCTGCAGAATATTGGGATAATGTATTTGAGCATTTTTTTAACTGAATATAAAAGCAGGGCGCACGCCGAACCCAGATATTTTGTGTAATAAAGAAATTAAATTTAAAAGCATTTTTTTAGAATATGCAGCTGAAGATCTTGGTGCTCATTACATTGCAACAGGGCATTATGTACGTAGGGCTGGTGATGATGAAAATGCAAAATTATTACGTGGTTTAGATGCTAATAAAGATCAAAGTTATTTTCTTTATACCTTAAGCCATAAACAAGTGGGACAAAGTTTATTCCCCGTTGGTGAAATTGAGAAGCCCATTGTTCGCGCTATTGCTGAAGAGCTTGGCTTAATTACGGCGAAGAAAAAGACTCTACCGGTATTTGTTTTTATCGGTGAGCGTAAGTTTAAAGGATTTCTTAGCGCGTTATTTGCCGGCTCAACCAGGTGACATCCGTACCGTAGATGGTGAGATTATTGGTCGTCATGAAGGATTGACTGTACCACACACTGGGGCAGCGAAAAGGGCTAGGGATCGGTGGATTAAAAAAATGCCGGTGATGAAGCCTGGTATGTAGTAGATAAAGATGTGGAAAATAATGAATTGATTGTGGCACAAGGCCATGATCATCCACGTTTGTTCTCCAAAGGCTTAATTGCCAAACAGCTACATTGGGTGAGTCGCGAACCTGTGCGTGAAGCGTTCCGTTGCACGGTTAAAACACGTTATCGCCAACAAGATATTCCTTGTGTGATTGAACCGATTGATGATGAAACTATTCGAGTGATTTTCGATGAACCTCAATCAGCCGTCACACCAGGACAATCTGCCGTATTTTACCTTGGTGAAATTTGTTTGGGCGGTGGGATTATCGAAGAACGGATTAAATAACCTAACAAAAAAGGCTTGGGATCCCAAGCCTTTTTCTTTGCGAAATTATTCGCCCAAACGCTCTTTAATACGAGCAGATTTACCTGAACGTTCACGTAAGTAGTAAAGTTTAGCTTTACGTACTGCACCTTTACGTTTAACAGTGATTGAATCTACAACTGGTGAGTGAGTTTGGAATACACGCTCAACACCTACACCGTTAGAAATTTTACGTAAAGTGAATGCTGAGTGCAAACCACGGTTACGAATTGCAATAACCACGCCTTCGAATGCTTGCAAACGACGTTTGCTACCTTCAACTACCCATACTTTAACTTCTAAAGTATCACCTGGGCGGAAGCTAGGTACGTTTTGTTTTTAATTGTTCTTGTTCAAGTTGTTTGATAATGTTAGACATTGTTTGATCCTTTATTGATCCTAGATGTAACTGAAACTAACTGTTATGCTCGGCTTGCGCCTCTTTTAACAGTTTACGTTGTTCGTCAGTCAGAGCTAGGCCTTCCAAGAGCTCAGGGCGTCGGAGCCACGTTCTTTGTAGCGATTGTTTTAATCGCCATTTCCGAATTTCTTCGTGATGTCCCGACATCAGCACAGGTGGTACAGTTAATCCTTCTAACACTTCCGGTCTGGTGTAATGCGGGCAATCTAATAAACCATCTACAAAAGAATCTTCTTCTGCGGAGGCTTGCTTGCCTAATACACCGGGAATAAAACGCGCAACAGCATCAATTAATGTCATTGCCGGCAACTCCCCACCAGTCAGAACGTAATCGCCGATTGACCATTCTTCATCGATTTCAGTCTGAATCAATCGCTCATCAATACCTTCGTAACGTCCACATACCAAAATCAATTTCTGATTTTTGAGCAAGCTCGGTTATGCCGCCTTGATCGAGTTTACGTCCTTGTGGCGAAAGGTAAATCACCTTTGCGCCTTCTCCTGCCGCTGCTTTCGCAGCATGAATCGCATCCCGTAAAGGTTGCACCATCATCAGCATTCCCTGGACCACCACCATAAGGGCGGTCATCCACAGTTTTATGCTTATCGAATGTAAAATCTCTTGGATTCCAACATTCCACTTGCAGAAGATTGTGTTTTACGGCTCTACCTGTAACCCCCAAATTCCGTAATCGCTTTTAAACATTTTCGGGGAATAATGAAATCACCCCTATCCACATAAAAAGCCTACTACATTACGTTTGTGCATACTTGAGATTAGAAACCAGCGTCCCAATCCACTTCAATTGTTTTTCGTGGTGAGATCGACTCTTTTAACTACTTGTTCATACAAGAATGGAATTAACCGCTCTTGTTTTCCAAAAGCATCCTTGGTATTGGCTTTCACCACTAACACATCATTAGAACCGGTTTCCATCATCTCTGTTACCGTTCCCATTGTATAACCTTCTAAGTTTACGACTGAACAACCGATTAAATCGTGCCAGTAATAATCCCCTTCTTCCAGTTCTGGGAATACAGATAAATCCACACCAATTTCAACATTCGCTAAAGTTTGTGCGGCTTCACGATCATCAACGCCTTTTAATTTAACGATGATTTCGTGATTATGATGACGCCAGTTTTCTAATTCAGTTGGCTGCCATTCACCTTTGATTTTTAAAAACCAAGGTTGATAATCAAAAATGCTTTCAGCTTGTTCTGTTGATGAATAAATACGTAACCACCCACGAATACCGTAGGTTGAGCCTAATTTGCCCACAACTTCAATGCGTTGTTGTTCCATATTTTTCACCTATCTTAGTTTAAGAACTAAATCAAAAAGCGAGATTATGCTTTTTGAGCTTCTTTTACCAAAGTTGCAACACGGTCTGAAAGTGAAGCACCTTGAGCAACCCAGTGGTTTACACGCTCAAGATCAACACGAAGACGCTCTGCGTTACCTTGTGCGATTGGGTTGAAGAAACCTATACGCTCAATGAAACGACCGTCACGTGGTGAACGGCTGTCAGCTACTACGATTTCATAAAATGGGCGTTTTTTAGCTCCGCCACGAGATAAACGAATGGTTACCATAACCTTCCTCTAAATGTTTAATTACTAAAAGAATATTCCCAAACTCGAAAGCGATTTAAGAATATAGCTTACTTTTTTCTCTGTATATATAGACAAAAAGCCTGCGAGTTTTTATACTTTTTGAGCAAAATTGCAAGTTTTGGATGAGCATTCTAATAAGTACGTTATATTCTCTTGAAAAAGTAAACATTATCATTCACATGCAATTTTTGTTTTACGTATAATCTAAGAAACTCTCAAAATAGTTTTTAGGTCAAGTTTACGCGTTAAGCGGTATTTTATATTGATAAAATATCAGTTAAATGAGGTTTATTATGAAAATCAGTTTTCATTCTGTGTTACTTGGATTAGCGTCATGTATTGGCATTCAACAATCTGTGATAGCGAGTCCTCCTTCGTCTTCTCACCAATCAATATCTACTGAGTCCGCTGAGGCTTTAAAGCAACAATTTTCAATCGCTTTAGCTAAACAAGAAAAAGCAACAAATTTCTATTTTACAGAAAAAAACTCACCGCACTTTTTTTCTTTACCTCCCCAATTTCTTGATAATCAGATCCAAATAAGCGAAAAAAATCCTCACTCGCATTTTTTTAAAAACAGATAAAAAAATCTCACCCCTAAATTTCTTGATTATTTATACTTTGAACCGATAAATACTGGCGATGCTAATTTAATTCAGGAAATGAAGAAAAACTTACTGGTGTCTTTTTTTAGCGAATGAGCAGGCAAAAATTTATATTCGTCAAACAGATAATTCGGAGCAATTTGTTCAGGCTTTTAATAGAACGGGGAGCCAAACCAGATCAAATTATATTATTGTCTTTTGGATGCTAAAGGCATATTTCAAAAAAATTATTGAACAGATGCGTCAAGATTTTTCCTAATCAAACAACTTTTTTTCTATTACTGAGAATCGAGTGAGTTTGATAACCCCTTCTTCTGAAATTAAGCCCCGCCTCGCTCTAGCCAATATGATGTTTGCTCGCCAATTTAAAGGGGTGGAGGTTGATGATTTTTCGTATTTGGATCAAGCACGTGAAAATCTTCAACACAATAACTATGCTATTCGTTATAAGACTTTCCAAGCAATGCTTGAAGGCTTAAATTAATCCGTTTACTCACAAGGAGCCATTATGTTTTTTATCTAAAAAAATTAGTTACCTTTGCAGTTAGTGCGTTAGCAATGCTTTGCTCAGGTGCAGCCTTTGCTAAAGAAGCGCCGCAAGCACATAAAGCTGTGGAGTTAAGTATCTTACATATTAACGACCACCATTCTTACTTGGAACCGCACGAAGCGAGAATTAATTTAAATGGTCAACAAACAAAGGTTGATATTGGTGGTTTTTCTGCTGTGAATGGGAAACTTTATGAGTTACGTAAAAAGTATAAAAATCCATTAGTGCTACATGCAGGTGATGCGATTACCGGTACGCTGTATTTCACCCTTTTTGGTGGTTCTGCTGATGCGGCTGTCATGAATGCTGGTAATTTCCATTATTTTACTTTGGGTAACCATGAATTTGATGCGGGTAATGAAGGTTTATTAAAACTACTCGAGCCATTAAAAATCCCAGTACTTTCAGCCAATGTTATTCCTGATAAAAATTCAATTTTTATATAACAAATGGAAACCTTACGATATTTTCACTGTGGATGGAGAAAAAAATTGCTATTATCGGTTTTAGATACCGTGAATAAAACGGTTAATTCCTCTTCACCAGGTAAAGATGTGAAGTTCTATGATGAAATTGCTACTGCGCAAATTATGGCAAATGCGCTAAAACAACAAGGTATTAATAAAATCATCTTACTTTCACATGCAGGAAGTGAAAAAAATATCGAAATCGCTCAAAAAGTAAATGATATTGATGTGATCGTTACTGGCGATTCACATTATTTATACGGAAATGATGAATTACGTGGTTTAAAATTGCCAGTAATCTATGAATATCCACTTGAATTTAAAAATCCGAATGGTGAACCTGTATTTGTAATGGAAGGTTGGGCTTATTCTGCTGTGGTGGGTGACTTAGGTGTTAAATTCAGCCCTGAAGGTATTGCGTCTATTACTCGTAAAATTCCTCATGTGTTAATGAGTTCTCATAAACTTCAAGTGAAAAATGCGGAAGGTAAATGGACTGAATTAACAGGCGATGAACGTAAAAAAGCGCTTGATACTTTAAAATCAATGAAGAGTATTTCACTTGATGATCATGATGCAAAAACAGACATGCTTATTTCAAAATATAAAAAGTGAAAAAGATCGTTTAGCACAAGAAATTGTTGGCGTCATCACCGGTTCTGCAATGCCGGGTGGTTCAGCAAATCGTATCCCAAATAAAAGCAGGCTCAAATCCAGAAGGTTCTATTGCAACGCGTTTTATTGCAGAAACAATGTATAACGAACTCAAAACAGTGGATTTAACCATTCAAAATGCAGGCGGTGTTCGTGCGGATATTTTTACCAGGCAATGTAACCTTTTAATGATGCTTATACTTTCTTACCTTTTCGGGAATACGTTATATACCTATAAAATGGAAGGTTCGTTAGTGAAACAAGTGCTTGAAGATGCGATGCAATTTGCTTTAGTTGATGGTTCTACAGGGGCATTCCCTTATGGCGCGGGCATTCGTTACGAAGCGAATGAAATACCAAATGCGGAAGGTAAACGTTTAGTCAGCGTGGAAGTATTGAATAAACAAACCCAACAATGGGAACCAATTGATGATAATAAACGTTATCTCGTTGGTACTAATGCTTATGTAGCTAGCGGTAAAGATGGTTACAAAACTTTTGGTAAATTATTTAACGATCCGAAATATGAAGGCGTTGATACTTACTTGCCTGATGCGGAAAGTTTCATTAAATTTATGAAAAAACATCCGCACTTTGAGGCTTACACTTCATCAAATGTGAAATTTAATGCTTCTAGTGATGCGTTACCTAAAAAATAAAAGCTAAAAACTATATTGCTACTGGCCATTATGTGCGTCGTCGTGGCGCAGATAATCAAGCGGAGCTATTGCGCGGCTTAGATAGCAACAAAGACCAAAGCTATTTCCTTTACACGTTGAGTAAAAATCAGGTAGGCCAAAGCCTTTTCCCTGTTGGTGAAATTGAAAAGCCGATCGTACGTGCTATTGCAGAAGATTTAGGTTTAATTACCGCGAAGAAAAAAAGACTCTACTGGTATTTGTTTTATTGGTGAGCGTAAGTTTAAGGATTTCTTAGCACGTTATTTGCCGGCTCAACCAGGTGACATCCGTACCGTAGATGGCGAGATTATTGGTCGCCATGAAGGCTTGATGTACCACACACTGGGGCAGCGAAAAGGGCTAGGGATCGGTGGATTAAAAAATGCCGGTGATGAAGCCTGGTATGTAGTAGATAAAGATGTGGAAAATAATGAATTGATTGTGGCACAAGGCCATGATCATCCACGTTTGTTCTCCAAAGGCTTAATTGCCAAGCAGCTACATTGGGTGAGTCGTGAGTCCGTGCGTGAAGCGTTCCGTTGCACGGTGAAAACTCGTTATCGTCAAACGGATATTGCTTGTTTGGTTGAGCCGATTGATGACGATTGCATTCGAGTGATTTTTGACGAACCGCAAGCCGCAGTCACACCAGGTCAATCAGCGGTATTTTATCTTGATGAAGTCTGCTTAGGTGGCGGCATTATCGAAGAACGAATTTAATCAATATTGAATAAAATGCGGTCAGAAATTTAAGGATTTTTCTGACCGCACTTTTTAATTATTTACCTAATGGAGCTTTTTATGCGTTACATCGTATTGGGATGTCTGTTAACGTTGTTTTCCACTACACTTTTTGCTCAGTTAAAAACAGATTTAGCCTTATTAAATTTGAAAGGACCAGTAAAAAAATGGGAAATGAAAATAACAGATCTACGCAATTCTTCTGTTTTGGAACATAAGATTACTTACTTTAACCCACAGGGATTTAAAATCAAAGAAGAAACGTTAGATTCTTCTGCTCAAACAAAAAACTTTGTGTATGACGAACAAGGGCGATTGATTAAAATTTTTTGGAATGGTGATGACGCTGTTCTCGAATATAGCTATCGTACTAATTCAGATGGTACTTTGACGGTTATAGAGAAACAGAAATTTAAAGATAGCGAATCTCGAGTTATATCTGAAAATACTTATGATAAAAATGGATTATTAATCATTAAAAAAGAAGCAGATGACTCTTGTGAGAATGAGTGCGAGAAACTTGAAAATGGCATGAACAAATATAGCTACCATTATGATGAACATGGCAATGTTGTAGAATTTAAGAATGAGCTTTTTACTGTTGAGCCTGTAAAATATACCAATAAATACTCTGATGGAAAACTAATTGAACAGACAGAATTCAGTTATGGTGGAAAAGAGGTGAGGACTTTTGATGCTAATGGACATCAAATTCAATTTGAAGAATTCCCACCTTTGGGATTTGGAGATGGTTCAAAATCTTCTGTAAAAACGTTGGAAAAAGACTATTGATAATTATGGTAACGTGTTGAAAGATGAAGAGTTTGATGAGGCTAATGAACCTAGCAGCACTATTGTTGAACATTCATATGAGTATTATTAAGTTAAAGTGCGGTCAAAAATTTAACGATTTTTTTCTGACCGCACTTTTTTTCTTCTATCGCATTTCAATTTTTCGGCAATTTGAAAAATATTGATGTTTTGATAATATATATTTCGTATTTGGAAACAATCCACTCAAATCCTACTGAGGGTTTCCTTCAAAATCGCACTTCTCCGTGTTGTCATTTGCGATGGTTCCATCGCACTATTTAGGGCTTAAGGCCTTGTTTTATTCAATCTGATTTTATTTTTTATTCACTTGATTTTTAAGGGGAAAGCGTTGTCTTTATCTAAATTTATGGAAAAGCAAACGTCGTTCAATCCTTTAGTGATTGGTGCAACGTTATTTTTTGTGGTGTTACTGGTGGCAATGATTTTAATTGTACCGGAAAAAACACAAACTTTATTAAATGCCGCCAAATCGGGCATTTTTGCCAACTTTAGTTGGTTTTACGTCTTAGCATTCTCAGTGTTTTTGGGCTTTTTAGTCATTTTATCAGTCAGTAGCCCTAGGTAATATCAAACTAGGTAATGATGAAGAAGAGCCTGAATTCGGTTTTCTCTCTTGGTTAGCGATGTTATTTGCTGCCGGTATGGGGGTAGGGTTGATGTTCTTTGGTGTGGCAGAGCCATTGACGCATTACTTATCTGATATTACCACAGGCAGCGCAGAGCATAAGCAACAAGAAGCCTTGTTACACACCTTATTCCACTGGGGAATTCATGCCTGGGCGGTGTATGGCACGATTGCGTTGGCATTAGCTTACTTTGGATTCCGTTACAAATTACCTTTGGCATTACGTTCTTGTTTCTATCCATTATTGAAAGAGCGTATTAATGGCAAGTTAGGCGATCTTATCGACATTATGGCGTTACTTGCCACCTTATTTGGTGTTATCACGACATTAGGTTTTGGTGCATCACAATTGGGTGCAGGCTTACATCAATTAGGCTGGATTAGTGAAAATAGCTTCAGCTTACAAATGGTTGTGATTGCTGTGGTAATGAGTTTAGCGACATTTTCCGCGATTTCTGGCGTAGGGAAAGGGGTAAAAATCTTAAGTGAGCTGAATTTAACACTAGCTTTCTGTTTGTTGATTTTCGTCTTAGTGGCGGGACCGACACTTTATTTGTTATCCGCTTTTAGCGACAACATCGGAACTTATCTCAGCAACTTAGTACAATTAAGCTTCAAAACCTATGTTTATGAACAAGAACATACTGGCTGGTTTAGCGGTTGGACAATTCTGTATTGGGCATGGTGGTGTTCTTGGGCGCCATTTGTCGGTTTATTTATTGCTCGTATTTCGAAAGGGCGTACAATTCGCGAATTTATTTTCGGCGTGTTGGTGATTCCTAGCTTATTCGGTATGTTGTGGTTTACCGTATTTGGTAATACGGCTATTTGGTTAAATGATGGTGAGGCTGCTGGTATGTTAGGACAAATGATTTCTTCGCCTGAAACGTTGCTCTTTAAATTCTTAGATTATTTACCGCTTTCTGGTGTGACGGGTTTAGTGAGTTTAGTGGTGATTTCTTTATTTTTTATCACTTCTGCTGATTCGGGCATTTATGTATTAAATAACATTGCATCACGCGATAAAAGCCTTGCAGCACCTCGTTGGCAGGCCGTGATGTGGGGTATATTAATGTCAGTCGTTGCGATTGTTTTAATGCAATCGGGTGGTTTGGCAAACCTACAGGCAATGACGCTATTAGTGGCGTTACCTTTCTCGATGTTGATGTTATTGATGTGTTTTAGTTTATGGAAAGGTTTGAATGCGGATAAAAAATATTTTGATACCAAAGTTAATCCAACCAGTATTTTCTGGACGGGGGATAAATGGAAAGAACGTTTGGAGCAAATGATGAACCAAACGCAAGAAAAAGATATTTTACGTTTCCTTAAACATACGGTATTGCCGGCAATGCGTGAACTACGCCAAGAATTGATTGGTAAATATGAATTGAGTGTGCAAATTAACACGTTATTTGATCAAGATGAACCTGCAGTCGAGTTAGTCATTCAAAAAGATTTGATGCGAGACTTTATGTACGGGGTGAAATCTATCGGTCGTGAGGTGTCAGAGCAATTAATTAATGATGATAACTTGCCACATATCCAACATAGTATGACCTATGAACCATACACTTATTTCTTTGATGGACGAGTAGGTTATGATGTGCAATATATGGACCAAGATGAATTGATTGCCGATATGTTGAAACATTATGAACGTTACTTAAGTTTGCTAGACGATGTGGGTCAAGAATTGATGGCACATGAGCAAACAGAACTGGCTGAATAATAAGACTAAAGTGCGGTTGAAAATCCTCTTAATTTTTAACCGCACTTTTTATCTTAAAACAAATATGAAGATACAAAATACTTTCAAAGCAAATGTTATTTGGGGCAGTTTAGGTTTTAGTTTAGCGATTATTGCAGCCCTTTTATTTGATACGCAGCAAACGATATCTTATCTTGCTGCGGCGAAAGCCTTTATTTTCTCTCAATTTAGCTGGTTTTATATTTTACTGAGTGCATTTTTTCTATTCTTTTTACTTTTCTTGGCGTTAGGACGATACGGCGATATTAAACTAGGGAGTGATGAGGAAGAACCAGAGTTTAAATTAGGCTCTTGGATTGCATTACTCTTCACCTCTGGAATTGGTATTGGCATTGTTTTTCTTGGTGTTGCTGAACCGCTTTCACATTTTCTTTCACCAATAGGTGAATATGAGAAAGTTCGAACAGCATTATTTTTTAGTATTTTTCATTGGAGTATCAGTGCTTGGGCTATTTATGGATTAATTGCACTTACGATAGCTTACTTCGGATTTCGCTATAAATTACCTTTTTCTTTACGCTCTTGTTTTTATCCCTTACTGAAAGAAAAGATTAATGGAAAAGTGGGGGATGTCATTGATATTCTCGGGATTTGTACCACCTTATTTGGCGTAGTCGCAACCTTAGGTTACAGTGCGATTCGGTTGGCTGCAGCATTCCACTCAATGCATTTATTGGATAAATCACCGTATTTGGTTCCCCTTATTTTAGTGAGTGTTTTTATCATTGCTATCTTAATTTCACTGCAAGGGATTGCCAACGGGTTCCGTATTCTTAGTGAGCTAAATCTAGGCGTTACCTTTCTCTTTATGTTATTGGTTTTGCTATTCGGTCCGACAATATATTTAATTTCTGCTTTTACGGAAAATATTGGTACCTATTTAAGCGGTTTAATTAGAGTCGGCTTCAAGGCTTATGCCTATGATATAGAACATCTAGATTGGTTTATGGATTGGACGGTTTTTTACTGGGCATGGTGGTTTTCATGGCGCCAGGCTTTTGGGATTTTTATCGCACGGATTTCTCGCGGACGAACTTTGCGGGAGTTTATTTTTCGGCGTATTGATGATGCCAAGTTTATTCTTCGTTTTGTGGTTCACGGTATTTGGTAATGGCGCAATTTGGGTGAATGAACATCTTGCTAAGGGAGCATTAGGCCAAGCTGTAAATAATGTGGGATCACTTCTTTTTGATTTTTTGAGTTATTTACCCTATTCCGGTTTAACTAAAACGTTAGCTTTATTTATTATCACACTCTTTTTTATCGTCACCATTAACTTTGGTATTTATACGCTTAATAATATCGCAATTGAAGACAAAAGCCAGGTTTCACCTCGTTGGCAATCTATGTTTTGGGGTGGTTTATTGTCAGCTGTTACATTTGTTCTTTATCTTTTTGGCGGTATTGAAATACTACAATCAACGATGTTGTTTTTCTCTTTACCTTTTGCTCTGTTGATGTCAGTGATGGCATGGAGTTTGTTAAAAGGTTTACGATTTGAACGTCAATATTATTCCACAGAGGTTTCAGATTTGTGGACAGGTGCAAACTGGCGTAGTCGTTTAAGACAGCTAGTGATTGAACCTAAGCGAGATGACGCCATTTCCCATTTAAAAACAACGGCACTTTTAGCAATGAGAGAGTTACGGCAGTTACTCATTGAGTATCTATGGTCTAAATGTGACATTACAGCAACGTTTTGACGTCGATAATAATCAACTGGTCCTTTTCTATTGAAAATGGATTAGCAGAAGATTTTTACCAAATTACCTTTGTTTGAGAAGCCTGTATCTGAAACAGCACAAGTTCATCATGCATTAATGGTTTCAACCAATATTCAATTGGAAGGTTATCCTTTGAATATCACGAAGGAAGAGGATTTGATCGTGGACATCTTGCAATGTTATGAGCGATACATGAGAGAGCTGGATTTTGTTATTTCATAATTCCTGTCTCATGAGCAAACAGAACTGGCTGAATAATAAGAATAAAGTGCGGTTGAAAATAACATTATTTTTTGACCGCACTTTTAAAATTACCTCTTGAGACAAATGCATAAAAAAAGAGTATATTCAAGCCCAAATTTTTCAATTTAATTCTAACGGAGTTTTTTTCTATGTTTGGTTTATCCCCAGCACAAATGATTATTTTATTAGTCGTGATTTTATTAGTATTCGGTACAAAAAAATTACGCAATGCGGGATCTGATCTTGGCGCAGCAGTAAAAGGCTTTAAAAAAGCGATGTCTGATGACGAGCCGAAAAAAGATGCGGAATTTACTCAAATTAAAGACGGTACAAACACCGCTGAAAAAACTGAAACTGTAAAAGATAAAGAACAGGCATAACCGTGTTTGATATTGGTTTTTCCGAACTTGTTTTATTGATGCTTGTGGGCTTAGTAGTACTAGGCCCTAAGCGTTTACCTGTGGCTATTCGCACGGTAATGGGCTGGGTGAAAACGATCCGTGGGTTGGCAGCTAATGTTCAAAATGAATTAAAACAAGAGCTTAAATTGCAAGAATTGCAAGATAGCATTAAGAAAGCGGAACAACTGAATCTAAAACAGCTTTCCCCAGACTTAAGTAAAACCGTTGAAGAGCTAAAAGAGCAAGCTCAAAAAAATGCGTGCAGAGCTAGAAGAAAAAGCGGCTGCGGCGGGCACAACGGTCGAAGAGCAAATTAAAGAAATTAAAAGTGCGGCTGAAAATTCGGCTGATTCTGCTGAAAAACTCGTGGTGAATTCACAAGAAACGACAGAAAAACCAGCTGAAACAGCATCGACAGAGCATGTAGAGAATGAACTTGCTGAAGTTTCAGAACCTGAAAAAACAGAAGTGGATTTGACCGCACTTGAAGCCCATGAACAAGCTGAATTAACCGAGCGTTTATCTGATTACTATTCGCCGGATGATGTGGAACTGCAACCAGCACCTAAATCTGAAGCTAAGTCCTAGAGAATAATTATGAGCAATACGACGGACGATTCCCAACCGTTAATTACCCATCTTGTTGAACTCAGAAACCGCTTATTACGTTGTGTAATTTGTATTTTAGTGGTTTTTGTGGCGTTGGTGTATTTTTCTAATGATATTTATCATTTTGTCGCCGCACCTTTAACGGCAGTAATGCCAAAGGGCGCAACCATGATTGCAACCAATATCCAAACGCCATTCTTTACGCCAATTAAATTAACCGCGATTGTATCGGTATTTATTTCAGTGCCTTATTTGCTTTATCAAATTTGGGCGTTTGTTGCACCGGCGCTGTATCAACATGAAAAACGCTTAATTTATCCGTTATTATTTTCCAGTACAGTTTTATTCTATTGCGGTGTGGCATTTGCTTATTATATCGTTTTTCCCTTTTGTGTTTAGTTTCTTTACCCAAACCGCACCAGAAGGGGTGGCTATCGCCACAGATATCAGTAGTTACCTTGATTTTGCTTTAGCGTTATTCTTGGCATTTGGTGTGTGTTTTGAAGTACCTGTTGCTATTATTTTACTTTGTTGGACAGGTGTAACCACGACGAAAGCATTGGCTTCAAAACGTCCTTATATTGTTGTCGGTGCGTTTTTTGTCGGTATGATCTTAACGCCACCCGATGTTTTCTCACAAACGTTACTTGCCGTACCAATGTGCCTTTTATTTGAATTAGGCTTATTAGTTGCTCGTTTCTATCAACCGAAAGATGATGAAGTAGAGACAACGGATGAAGAAAGTGCGTAGAAAATCAAACTGATTTAAATCACAAAGATTAAAAAAAAATGGGCGTAGGTGATACGCCCTTTTAACATCATAAAAAACAGGAATATTATTATGACTCAACAAATTTTAGGCGGTTTCCCAACCCGTCGTCTTCGTCGCTTACGTAAACATGATTTTAGCCGCCGTTTAGTGGCAGAAAATACCTTAACAGCGAATGATTTAATTTATCCGGTATTTATTATTGAAGGCGAAAATCATCGCGAGCCAGTGCCTTCTATGCCTAAAGTTGAGCGTTTAACCATCGATCAATTATTAATTGAAGCAGGTCTTTTGGTGAAATATGGTGTGCCAGTGATCGCATTATTCCCTGTGGTTGAGCAAGATAAAAAATCGTTAATGGCAGATGAAGCGTTTAACCCAAATGGTTTAGTACAGCGTGCAGTAAAAGCATTGAAAGCCGCGTATCCAGAATTAGGCGTATTAACTGATGTGGCACTTGATCCTTATACTATTCATGGACAAGATGGCATCATTGATGAAGAAGGCTATGTCTTAAACGATATCACGACAGATATTCTGATTAAACAGGCGCTTTCTCATGCTGAAGCGGGTGCAGATGTTGTGGCACCGAGTGATATGATGGATGGTCGTATTGGCCGTATTCGTCAGGCATTGGAAGAGAATGGCCATATCAATACACAAATTATGGCGTACTCAGCGAAATATGCGTCTAATTACTATGGTCCATTCCGTGATGCAGTCGGTTCTGCGGGTAATCTGAAAGGTGGCGATAAGAAAACTTACCAACTTGATCCGGCAAATGGAAATGAAGGCTTGCAAGAAGTTGCACTTGATTTACAAGAAGGTGCGGATATGGTGATGGTAAAACCAGGTATGCCGTATTTGGATATGGTATATCGCGTGAAAGAGTATTTCGGTGTGCCAACTTTTGCTTACCAAGTTTCTGGCGAATATGCGATGCATATGGCAGCCATTCAAAATGGTTGGTTGAAAGAAAAAGAATGCATTATGGAATCATTGCTTTGCTTTAAACGTGCGGGTGCGGATGGTATCTTGACGTACTTTGCGAAGCAGGTTGCAGAGTGGCTTTACTTAGAAGGTAAAAATAAATAAGGACTTTTTAAGTTGAAGTGTTAGCTTAGATACTGATTTTAGATCTTATCTAATAGAAACGGGAAAATATTAAATGTTTTTCTCGTTTTTTTATTTTTCATTTTTCTATAAAAACTATTGCTGAATTGATTTTTTTCTATTGCTATATTGAAGGCACACCGCAAGAAGACGGTGAAATAAAATAATTTTACACACATCATACTCACTCACTACTAGAAGGAAAATCCTATGTCAGCAGTAGCATCCTTAGACGAATTTCTCGAAAAAGTGGCTCAACGTGATGGCCACCAACCTGAGTTTTTACAAGCCGTTCGTGAAGTATTCACTTCAATCTGGCCTTTCTTGGAAGCAAATCCTAAATACCGTTCAGAAGCTTTATTAGAGCGCTTAGTTGAACCCTGAGCGCGCATTTTCAGTTCCGTGTGGCGTGGACTGATGATAAAGGTCAAGTTCAAGTAAACCGAGCTTTCCGTATTCAATTCAACAGTGCAATTGGTCCATACAAAGGCGGAATGCGTTTCCATCCATCCGTTAACTTATCGATTTTAAAATTCTTAGGCTTTGAACAGATCTTTAAAAATGCCTTAACCACATTGCCAATGGGCGGTGCGAAAGGCGGTTCAGATTTTGATCCTAAAGGAAAATCAGATGCAGAAGTCATGCGTTTTTGCCAAGCGTTAATAGCTGAACTTTATCGTCATGTTGGTCCAGATACCGATGTGCCAGCAGGCGATATCGGTGTAGGTGGTCGAGAAGTCGGCTATCTTGCAGGCTATATGAAAAATTATCAAACCAAGCAGCCTGTGTGTTTACTGGGCGCGGTCTTTCATTCGGTGGAAGTCTAATTCGCCCTGAAGCGACAGGTTATGGTTTAGTGTATTTCGCACAAGCAATGCTCGCTGAAAAAGGGGATTGTTTCCAAGGTAAAACCGTTTTAGTTTCTGGTTCGGGTAACGTAGCTCAATATGCGATTGAAAAAAAGCGATGGAGCTCGGTGCGAAAGTGGTAACCTGTTCTGACTCTGCGGGTTATGTGTATTTACCTGAAGGATCTCGATCGTGAAAAAAATTAGAAGCTTTTATTAGAGCTCAAAAATGTAAAACGTGGTCGAGTAGAAGAGTTTGCAAAACAATTCGGTCTTCAATATTTTGCAGGCAAACGTCCTTGGGAAGTGAAAGCAGATATTGCACTTCCTTGCGCAACCCAAAAATGAATTACAGATTTCAGATGCGAAAGCCTTAATCGCAAATGGTGTGAAATTAGTTGCTGAAGGTGCAAACATGCCAACCACTATCGAAGCAACAGAAGCATTCTTAGAGGCTGGTGTATTATTTGGCCCAGGTAAAGCAGCTAATGCAGGTGGTGTTGCGACATCAGGCTTAGAGATGGCGCAAAGTTCACAACGTTTATACTGGACTGCTGAAGAAGTGGATAAACAGCTTCATCGTATCATGTTAGATATTCATGCGAACTGTAAAAAATACGGTTCAGCAGAAGGCCAAGCAAACATTAACTACGTAGTTGGCGCAAACGTAGCAGGCTTTGTAAAAGTAGCCGATGCAATGTTGGCACAAGGGGTTTATTAATCCAATAAATTAATGAAAATTTGACCGCACTTTGTGATGAAGTGCGGTCATTTTTTATAGTGAATTTCTTAAGTTGAAATGGGCTTGCGGCTTGCTTTTTTGCTCAAAAAGTGTAAAATCTTCAGGCTTTTTGTCTATATATACAGAGAAAAAAAGTAAGCTATATTCTTAAATCACTTTCGAGTTTGAGAATATTCTTTTAGTAATTAAACATTTAGAGGAAGGTTATGGTAACCATTCGTTTATCTCGTGGCGGAGCTAAAAAACGCCCATTTTATCAAATCGTAGTAGCTGACAGTCGTTCACCACGTGACGGTCGTTTTATTGAGCGTGTAGGTTTCTTCAACCCAATCGCACAAGGTAACGCAGAACGTCTTCGTGTTGATCTTGAGCGTGTAAACCACTGGGTTGCTCAAGGTGCATCACTTTCAGATCGTGTTGCAACTTTGGTAAAAGAAGCTCAAAAAGCATAATCTCGCTTTTTTGATTTAGTTCTTAAAACTAAGATAGGGTGAAAAATATGGAACAACAACGCATTGAAGTTGTGGGCAAATTAGGCTCAACCTACGGTATCCGTGGGTGGTTACGTATTTATTCATCAACAGAACAAGCTGAAAGCATTTTTGATTATCAACCTTGGTTTTTAAAAATCAAAGGTGAATGGCAGCCAACTGAATTAGAAAACTGGCGTCATCATAATCACGAAATCATCGTTAAATTAAAAGGCGTTGATGATCGTGAAGCCGCACAAATTTTAGCAAATGTTGAAATTGGTGTGGATTTATCTGTTTTCCCTGAACTGGAAGAGGGCGATTATTACTGGCACGATTTAATCGGTTGTTCAGTCGTCAACCTAGAAGGTTATACAATGGGAACGGTAATAGAGATGATGGAAACCGGTTCTAATGATGTGTTAGTGGTGAAAGCCAATACCAAGGATGCTTTTGGAAAACAAGAGCGGTTAATTCCGTTCTTGTATGAACAAGTAGTTAAAAGAGTCGATCTCACCACGAAAACAATTGAAGTGGATTGGGACGCTGGTTTCTAATCTCAAGTATGCACAAACGTAATGTAGTAGGCTTTTTATGTGGATAGGGGTGATTTCATTATTCCCCGAAATGTTTAAAGCGATTACGGAATTTGGGGTTACAGGTAGAGCCGTAAAACACAATCTTCTGCAAGTGGAATGTTGGAATCCAAGAGATTTTACATTCGATAAGCATAAAACTGTTGATGACCGCCCTTATGGTGGTGGTCCAGGAATGCTGATGATGGTGCAACCTTTACGGGATGCGATTCATGCTGCGAAAGCAGCGGCAGGAGAAGGCGCAAAGGTGATTTACCTTTCGCCACAAGGACGTAAACTCGATCAAGGCGGCGTAACCGAGCTTGCTCAAAATCAGAAATTGATTTTGGTATGTGGACGTTACGAAGGTATTGATGAGCGATTGATTCAGACTGAAATCGATGAAGAATGGTCAATCGGCGATTACGTTCTGACAGGTGGGGAGTTGCCGGCAATGACATTAATTGATGCTGTTGCGCGATTTATTCCCGGTGTATTAGGCAAACAAGCCTCCGCAGAAGAAGATTCTTTTGCAGACGGTTTATTAGATTGCCCGCATTACACCAGACCGGAAGTGTTAGAAGGATTAACTGTACCACCTGTGCTGATGTCGGGACATCACGAAGAAATTCGGAAATGGCGATTAAAACAATCGCTACAAAGAACGTGGCTCCGACGCCCTGAGCTCTTAGAAGGCCTAGCTCTGACTGACGAACAACGTAAACTGTTAAAAGAGGCGCAAGCCGAGCATAACAGTTAGTTTCAGTTACATCTAGGATCAATAAAGGATCAAACAATGTCTAACATTATCAAACAACTTGAACAAGAACAATTAAAACAAAACGTACCTAGCTTCCGCCCAGGTGATACTTTAGAAGTTAAAGTATGGGTAGTTGAAGGTAGCAAACGTCGTTTGCAAGCATTCGAAGGCGTGGTTATTGCAATTCGTAACCGTGGTTTGCATTCAGCATTCACTTTACGTAAAATTTCTAACGGTGTAGGTGTTGAGCGTGTATTCCAAACTCACTCACCAGTTGTAGATTCAATCACTGTTAAACGTAAAGGTGCAGTACGTAAAGCTAAACTTTACTACTTACGTGAACGTTCAGGTAAATCTGCTCGTATTAAAGAGCGTTTGGGCGAATAATTCGCAAAATAAAAAGGCTTGGTTTTCCAAGCCTTTTTTGTTTTTAAGTGCGGTCAGAATTAAGACCGCTTCATAATTTCAAAAAACTCATCGTTGGTTTTCGCCACCATAAGTTTGTCGATGAGGAATTCCATCGCTTCCACTTCACCCATTGGGTTAAGGATTTTGCGCAGAATCCACATTTTTTGTAATTCATCTGGTGTGGTAAGTAAGTCTTCTTTACGCGTACCAGAACGGTTGAAGTCAATTGCTGGGAACACACGTTTTTCTGCAATTTTGCGAGAAAGATGCAATTCCATGTTACCAGTACCTTTAAATTCTTCGAAGATAACCTCATCCATTTTTGAACCGGTATCTACAAGTGCGGTTGCAATAATGGTTAAACTACCACCTTCTTCCACGTTACGTGCCGCACCAAAGAAACGTTTTGGACGATGTAAAGCATTTGCATCCACACCACCAGAAAGAATTTTACCGGATGCTGGTGTCACGGTATTGTAAGCACGCGCTAAACGAGTAATAGAGTCGAGTAAAATCACCACATCTTTTTTATGCTCAACAGAACGTTTTGCTTTCTCAATAACCATTTCTGCTACTTGAACGTGACGGGTTGCTGGTTCATCAAAGGTAGAGGCAATGACTTCACCTTTTACTGAACGTTGCATTTCGGTTACTTCTTCTGGACGCTCATCAATTAAAAGCACGATAAGCTCACATTCTGGATAATTGTGCGTGATACTTTGTGCAATGTTTTGTAATAACATGGTTTTACCGGCTTTTGGCGGAGCCACGATAAGACCACGTTGACCTTTACCAATCGGAGACGCTAAATCTCAAAATACGAGCAGTTAAATCTTCGGTTGAGCCATTACCACGTTCCATTCTTAAGCGAGAATTCGCGTGTAATGGGGTTAAGTTTTCGAAAAGGATTTTGCTACGAGAGACTTCAGGTTTGTCATCGTTGACTTGGTCGACTTTTAAAAGTGCAAAATAGCGTTCGCCTTCTTTTGGTGGACGGATTTTGCCTTCGATTTTATCACCAGTTTGTAGATTGAAACGACGAATTTGACTTGGGGAAACGTAGATGTCATCAGGACCAGCAAGGTAGGAACTGTCTGCGGAGCGTAAGAAACCGAAACCGTCGGGTAAAATCTCCAATACACCGCCGCCAAAAATGTCTTCACCGCTCTTGGCGTGCTGTTTCAAAATAGCAAAAACAATATCTTGTTTACGTAAACGGGCAAGATTTTCCAAACCCATTTGTTCTTCGCCAAGTTTCACAAGATCAGAAACAGGCGTGTTTTTAAGTTCTGTAAGATGCATAATTAAATAATATTGGAACTAATAAGAGTTGATAATACTGAATTGTTTGAATGGTGGGCAATGCCCTTAAGAATGCTGCGTAAATTACCACTAAAATGCAGTACTGTCTAGTTTTTGTTAGAAAAAACAGGGTAAAATAGCGGACGATATAGAGATTATTATTGCATATTGATTAATTATGCGTGATAATTGAATAATTAATCATTTTTATAATCGAGATAAGGATAACTTATGGCTCTCTGGGGTGGTCGTTTTACACAAGCGGCAGATAAACGTTTTAAAGATTTTAATGATAGCCTGCGTTTTGATTATCGCTTGGCAGAGCAAGATATTGAAGGCTCAATTGGTTGGTCCAAAGCCTTAGTGAATGTTGGTGTTTTAAGTGCTGAAGAGCAACAACAGCTAGAGGTTGCCTTAAATGAATTATTAATCGAAGTGCGGTCAAATCCACAAGCGATTTTACAAGATGATGCAGAAGATATTCATAGCTGGGTGGAAAGTAAACTTATCGATAAAGTGGGTAATTTAGGCAAAAAATTACACACGGGTCGTAGCCGTAATGACCAAGTTGCACTTGATATTAAAATGTGGTGTAAACAGCGTGTAGTCGAGTTGCAAGAGTCAGTTCGTAATCTTCAGCGTCACTTGGTACAAACTGCTGAAAATACGCAAGATGCGGTGATGCCGGGTTATACCCATTTACAACGTGCACAACCAATCACTTTTGCCCATTGGTGTATGGCTTATGTGGAAATGTTTGAGCGTGATTATTCACGCCTTACAGATGCTTATAAACGCATGAATAGCTGCCCATTAGGCAGTGGTGCACTTGCAGGAACAGCCTATGCAGTCGATCGTGAACAATTAGCCACCGATCTTGGTTTTGCTTTTGCGACGCGTAATAGTTTGGATAGCGTCTCTGATCGTGATCATATTGTGGAATTGCTTTCAACGGCTTCTTTAAGTATGGCGCACCTTTCTCGTTTCGCAGAAGATATGATCATTTTCAACAGTGGCGAAGCGAATTTTGTGGAATTGTCAGATCGTGTAACTTCCGGTTCATCTTTAATGCCACAAAAGAAAAATCCAGATGCTTGTGAATTGATTCGTGGTAAAGCGGGTCGTGTCATGGGGGCATTAACCGGTATGTTGATGACCTTAAAAGGTTTACCGTTAGCGTATAACAAAGATATGCAAGAAGACAAAGAAGGATCTTTGATGCGTTAGATACTTGGCAAGATTGCGTAGACATGGCGACTTTTGTATTAGATGAATTAAAAGTGAATACTGACCGTACACGCGAAGCTGCCTTAAAAGGTTACTCAAATGCAACAGAGCTAGCGGATTACCTTGTAGCAAAAGGTGTACCATTCCGTGATTCTCATCATATTGTCGGTGAAACCGTGGTTTATGCCATTGAAAAAGGAAAAGCCCTGGAAGACTTAACCATTCCAGAATTCCGTCAATTCAGTGATGTGGTAGGGGATGATGTATATGACATTCTTTCACTACAATCTTGTTTAGATAAACGTTGTGCGAAAGGTGGGGTTTCACCACTTCGAGTAGCAGAAGCGATTGCAGAAGCAAAAGCGAGATTAGCTTAATTAGCGCAAATAAAAGAGCGGTCAAAAAATATTGTTTTTGGGCCGCTCTTTCGTTTTTATGGCGTAGGTGGATCCATTAATTCAAGGATTTTATCGGTAGGCTCTTTTATATCGAAACTCGATCCCATTAATAATGAAAAAGTCTCGTCATTTCGTTTGCAAGCAGCATGAGAAATTAGCTTACCTTTCTTATTACGCAAATCGATAGTAACTTGACTGATGCTCGTCTTATCTACTGCTCTTTCTTTTATTATCGTCCACAACTGATTATTTTCTGTTGGTGGAAGAAAAAGAGTCGCTTCTGTGGCATAAGCTTGTGGGTAAGCATTATCTATCGTTTGATCAGCCACATTCACATCGTTTTTCATGTAAGTGAATGTTTTAAGATTATTTAGCGCGACCCAAATCTTTTCACCTTTGGTGGTTTCACATTTTACAACATCAATGACGCTCTCACCGAGATTCATAGCATTCTCATTTGCGAGCGAACATGCTGGAACTGCAGCCCAAAATACCCATAAATATTTTTTTCATTAAATTAATCTCTAAAGTTATTAAATTGGAATGGTTGACCTAATTCAGCGCCTTTCACTAATTGAATAACAGCTTGTAAGTCATCACGGGATTTACCAGTTACACGTACTTGTTCACCTTGAATCTGAGTTTGAACTTTGATTTTTGAATCTTTCACTAATTTAGTGATTTTTTTCGCCATCTCCGTTTCAATTCCTTGTTTTAATTTGATTTCTTTGGTGTAAAGTTTACCGTGGTGTTCACTTTCTGTTGGAATATCCAATGAGCTATGCTCAATGCCACGTTTTACAAACGCACCAATTAAGATTTCAATTAATTGTTCTAATTGGAAATCAGATTCGGTCGTCACTTTTACAGTTTCGCTTTTTTCATTTAATTCAATGACCGCTTCCACACCACGGAAATCATAACGTGTACTTAATACACGGTTTGCATTTTCAACTGCATTACGTACTTCGTGCATAGTAATTTCAGATACGATGTCAAAAGATGGCATAAATTTTCTCCCAAAATGAATTAAATTCGATCATTTGTACTTAAAAGACATAAAAGTGCAGTTAAGTCAGCAAAGTTTACCACAATTTGCGCTTGTTGTTGCACCTTCGGTTTGGCATGAAATGCCACGCCTAATCCGGCGACCTTCATCATCGCCAAATCATTAGCACCATCACCAATAGCAAGGGTGTTTTTGCGTGGAATGTTGTATTCTTCAGCGAGTTTTTGCAAGGTATTCGCTTTGTATTGTGCATCGACTACGCTACCTTTTACATTGCCAGTCAGCGTGCCATCAATAATTTCAAATTGATTAGACGCCGCAAAGTCGAGGTTTAATAAACTTTTTAAATAATCGGCAAAATAGGTAAAAACCACCAGATGCAATAGCGGTTTTCCAACCATGTTGTTGTAATGTCTTAATGGTTTCAATTAAGCCTGGCATTAATGGTAATTTTTTTCACGTACTTGCTGCAAAATACTTTCTGGTGCACCTTTAAGAGTTCCCACTCGACGACGCAAACTTTGTTCAAAATCGAGCTCGCCACGCATTGCGCTTTCAGTAATGGCAGAAACTAATTCACCCGTGCCAGCCAGTTTAGCGATCTCATCGATACATTCAATTTGAATGGCAGTAGAATCCATATCCATTACCAATAAACCTTTTTCTGATAATTTTGCATCAAAATCCAGTTTGGCGATGTCTAATTGCAGGTCGTGAGCATGGGCAATAAAATCGGCTAGCCATTTGCCTTTTAAAAGGACAACGGTATTTTTTTCAACGTTCCATGCATCAAAGCACAGGAAAGTTTGACCGCACTTTTGTTGGAATTCGAGTAATTTCGCTAAATTCAGCGTTGTACCGTATAAAATAAACGCATGCGATTCATCGGAGCGAGGCAAATCAGACGAAAGTGCGGTGGGGAATTGGGGATATTTTTGGGTAATGCTTGCAAGGTTTTGAATTTGCATAGAAAATCCTGTAAATTGTGAATACTCATCTATTCTAGCCGATCTTGGCGAAAAAATGGAAAAACAACGTGCAATTAATTAAAGAAAAACTTCAAAAATCACTGATGTTTGGACTCATCGTGCTGCTTTGTATCGGTGCCATGGCCGTGATTTTGTTTGGCGTGAAACAATTTAAGATTGGTTCACAGCTTTCAAGTGTGAATCAAGTCGCAAATTTATCACATACTTTGGTTCGTCAGCAGGCAAATTTATTTTCGGTTTTATTAACTAATAATGCGAAATCCGATCAGCTCGTCGAAAATTTGGATAATTTAGTTAAAGAAAACTTTGTGCTCGATGCGACCATTTATGATTATAACGGCAAGGAATTAGCACAAAGTACCAATACCGGTAATCTTCGTGAGCAACTTGGTCTAGAACATAAAAATGAAGGTGAGTTTTCAACACAGCAAATTGTTGAGCCCATTTACTCTGCTTCAAATAATGCCGTTCGTGGCTTCTTGCGAGTGACGTTTGACACCCAATATGCTCAAACAACGCAGAGCAAAATTAATCAAGTCTTCCACCGCTTATATGGTGAAATTGTGGTGGTCTTTTATTAGGTGCTTTGTTCGCCAGTTCCATTCATTATTTTTTAAGTCATTATCGTCGAACATATCGAAAACCAGTAGAAACTAAAACGGTGGTAAATTTACAAGGTAAATCGAGTAGTCAACGTTTCCATCAACGTCGTCGAAGAATTTGATCAAGGTAAATAAAATTGCAGATATTGCTCAAGTCAATCAGTAAATAAGGTAGAATACTCAGAATTATTTAGACAGGAGAAAAACATGGCAACTCGTAGACAACTCGCCAACGCAATTCGTGCGCTATCAATGGATGCAGTACAAAAAGCAAAATCAGGCCACCCTGGCGCACCAATGGGAATGGCGGATATCGCTGAGGTATTATGGCGCGATTTCTTAAAACACAATCCAAACAACCCTAAATGGGCTGATCGCGACCGTTTTGTGCTTTCTAACGGCCACGGTTCAATGTTGATTTATAGCTTATTACATTTAACAGGCTACGATCTTTCTATCGAAGATTTAAAACAATTCCGTCAATTACATTCTAAAACCCCTGGCCACCCAGAATATGGTTATGCACCAGGTGTTGAAACCACAACTGGTCCGTTAGGTCAAGGTATCACCAATGCTGTAGGTATGGCGATTGCTGAGAAAACCTTAGCGGGTCAATTTAACCGTGAAGGCCATGAAATCGTGGACCACCACACTTATGTGTTCTTAGGTGATGGCTGTTTAATGGAAGGGATTTCTCATGAAGCTTGCTCTTTAGCTGGAACATTAGGCCTAGGTAAGTTAATTGCATTCTACGATGACAATAACATTTCGATTGATGGTCATGTAGATGGTTGGTTCAGCGATGATACCGCAGCTCGTTTTCGAAGCTTATGGCTGGCAAGTCATCCGCAATGTAGATGGTCACGATGCAGAGCAAATTCAGTGCCGCAACCATTCTTGCTCAAGCAGAAAAAGAAAAACCAACGTTGATTATTTGTAAAACGATCATTGGTTTTGGTTCACCAAATAAATCTGGCTCTCACGATTGTCACGGTGCACCATTAGGCGATGAAGAAATCGCATTAACCCGTAAAGCACTAGGCTGGGAATATGGTCCATTTGAAATTCCGGCTGAGTACTATGCTGAATGGTCTGCAAAAGAAAAAGGCGCTGAAGCAGAAAAATCTTGGGAAGAAAAATTTGCCGCTTATGCTAAAGCATATCCAGAACTTGCTGCAGAATTTACACGTCGTGTAAACGGTGAATTACCAGCGAACTGGGCGGCTGAATCTAAAGCGTTCATCGAAAAATTACAAGCGAACCCAGCGAGCATTGCAAGCCGTAAAGCATCACAAAATGCAATCGAAGCTTATGCACATGTGTTACCTGAATTTTTAGGTGGATCAGCAGACTTAGCAAGCTCTAACTTAACGTTATGGAGCGGCTCTAAACCAATTCGTGCACACGAAAACGTAGGTGGCAACTACCTTAACTATGGTGTGCGGGAGTTCGGTATGTCAGCGATTATGAATGGCATTGCTTTACACGGCGGGTTCATTCCTTACGGCGCAACCTTCTTAATGTTCTACGAATATGCACACAATGCAGTGCGTATGGCGGCATTAATGAAACAACGTACTTTATTCGTTTATACTCATGACTCGATCGGCTTAGGCGAAGATGGCCCAACTCACCAACCAGTTGAGCAAACCACCTCATTACGCTTAATTCCAAATCTTGAAAACATGGCGTCCATGTGACCAGGTGGAATCAGCTATCGCATGGCAACAAGCGGTTGAACGTCAAGATGGTCCAAGTGCATTGATCTTTACTCGTCAAAACTTAGCACAAATGGACCGCACTTCTGCACAATTAGATGCAGTTAAACGTGGTGCTTATGTGTTAAAAAGACTGTGATGGCACACCTGAGTTAATCTTCATTGCAACAGGTTCTGAAGTAGAATTAGCGGTTAAAGCGGCTGAAGCATTAGTGCTGAAGGTAAAAAAAGTACGTGTCGTCTCTATGCCAAGTACTAACCGTTTTCGATAAACAAGATGCAGCGTACCGTGAAAGTGTATTACCTGCAGCTGTAACCAAACGTGTTGCGATTGAAGCGGGTATTGCCGACTTCTGGTATAAATACGTTGGTTTTGAAGGTCGTGTAGTAGGCATGAACAGCTTTGGCGAATCAGCACCTGCAGATCAATTATTCAAACTCTTTGGTTTCACCGTGGATAACGTGGTAGCAAAAGCAAAAGAGATTTTATAATAATTAAAATAGATAAAGGCAGGTCATTACCTGCCTTTCTTTTTAAGAAAGTGCGGTCAAAAATAAGAAAAATTTTTGACTGCACTTTTGTTTTTATCGGCTTTCACCTTGTTATCTAAGCCTTTTTTTCGTCAATCCATTGAGTTAGCTTTTTAAGTTTGTTAAAATTTGCAGTACTTTTTGCAATAAGAATAAAACGTAAAAAGTGAGTTCGGAAGAAGGTAGCTGAGAGTAGGAATTGCCCCTACGCCGACGAGGTAAAATCTTTCAGGCGCAATCGCAAGATTGCAGGGACTGTTACTGGACGAACCCTTGGAGAGATCCATTGCATTTTATTGATGTAAATGGACGCCGAAGGCGCAAAAGAGCGGTCGATTTTTCGATTGTTTTCCAAACGCTCAGGCAAAAGGACAGGGGCAAAAGACAATCGGTATTATCAAAAAAATATTTCTATCGGGATTCTTCTTGTCTCCTTGTCGAGTTTATTTGTATTTTAAACGACGAGGAATCATCAATGTCATTACAGACAACTTTATCTGCTATTAGCAGCTTTGTATGGGGACCGCCCCTACTTATTCTATTGTCCGGAACCGGACTTTATCTCACCCTTCGTTTAGGTTTCTTACAAATTCGTTATTTGCCTCGTGCATTGGGCTATTTATTTGCTCGTGGTGCGAATAAAGGCAAGGGAGATGTGTCTTCTTTTGCTGCACTTTGCACGGCATTAGCGGCAACTATTGGTACAGGGAATATCGTGGGGGTAGCGACTGCAGTACAAGCGGGCGGACCTGGCGCAATTTTTTGGATGTGGCTAGTTGCATTATTAGGTATGGCAACTAAATACGCTGAATGTTTACTTGCCGTGAAATATCGTGTTCGAGATAAATACGGTTTTATGGCGGGTGGCCCGATGTATTACATCGAACGCGGTCTTGGTATTAAATGGCTAGCCAAATTATTTGCGCTCTTTGGGGTATTGGTAGCCTTTTTTCGGTATGTAGTATCTTCCCTCAAATAAATGCAATTACATGCGATGCAAGACACATTCAATGTACCCGTTATTATTACTGCAACAGTGGTGACCGTATTGGTCGCTATGATTATTCTCGGTGGTGTAAGACGTATTGCAACAGCTTCTTCAGTGATTGTGCCTTTTATGGCAATCGGCTATGTGGCGACCTCAATTATCATCTTAGTAGTTAATTACGATAAACTGCCCGCTGCGATCGCATTAATTATTCATAGTGCGTTTAATCCACAAGCGGCTTTGGGCGGAGCGGTTGGTTTTACAGTGATGAAAGCCATTCAATCGGGTGTTGCTCGCGGTATTTTTCTCAAATGAATCTGGTTTAGGGAGTGCGCCTATTGCTGCTGCAGCGGCGCAAACGAAAGAGCCCGTTCGCCAAGGTTTAATTTCGATGACAGGGACATTTTTAGATACCATCATCGTGTGTACTATGACGGGATTAGTACTTGTTATCACGGGGGCATGGAGTAATCCAGAACTTTCGGGTGCAAGTGTGACTAACTATGCTTTTGCTCAAGGTTTAGGTACATCAATCGGTGCAACCATTGTGACGGTTGGATTATTATTCTTTGCTTTCACTACAATTTTAGGGTGGTGTTACTACGGTGAGCGTTGCTTCCTTTACTTAGTTGGTATTCGAGGCATTAAATTTTATCGTTTTGTCTTTATTGTTTTTGGTTGGAGCAGGCTCATTCCTCACCTTAGATTTAATCTGGATTTTAGCGGATATCGTGAATGGTTTAATGGCCTTCCTGAACTTGATAGCATTAATTGGTTTGCGTAAAAGAGATTATTTCAGAAACTAAGGATTACTTTTGAACGTTTAAAAAGCGACGCAACATGATCAAGATGAATTAGCCTAATTCATATCGTAAAAAGAAAAGGGAAGCTGAGCGCTTCCCTTTGTTGTTTACAGCTTTATATCATAACAAGTTTGCACAGAAAGAAAATTATATTTTTTCAGAAATTAGATCCCGATCATATTTTTGAACATTTGTTTTTTTATTTGACTAAAAGCACTTGAAAAAGCAGTGCAAGGTCGATATGTTGTTATTAAAGATGAACTGAACCGAAGGGTTCATTTAACCAAAAAGAGGTAAATGCTATGACACTCAATATAACAAGCAAAACAAATGGAAATCACCCCTGCAATCCGTGAACATGTGGAGGGAAGACTTGCAAAATTAGAGAAATGGCACACTCAACTGATTAGCCCGCACTTTGTGTTAAATAAAGTGCCAAACGGCTTTTTCTGTAGAGGCTTCAATTGGAACCCCGTTAGGTAATCTGTTAGCCAGTGCAATGGCAGAGGATATGTATAAAAGCGATCAATGAAGTTGAAGAAAAATTAGAACGCCAATTAAATAAACTTCAACATAAAGGCGAATCCCGCCGAGCAGATGAGCGTTTGAAAGATTCTTTTGAAAAAAATAAAGAATAGTGAGTAAATAAAAGGGCGAACATGATGTTCGCCCTTTCTTATTAAGGGAATAATGAGTTAAAAACGAATTTTCAACAGATGCTGCAAAATTACGTCCAGGTGCATAAAAACGTTCTAAACCTTTTCCATCTTTATCGACGGAGGTCAGTGGTGCTTATTTTGTTAATACCACGCAAGGTATCCCAAGTATGATATTTACGATTAAACATATTATAAAATGCCGGCTCGTAGAGTGATGTTTTTTTATTCACTTTTATAGAAACCATATAGGTCGAATAATACAGCTGAGCCATTAAGATATGGATAGGCTTTCACTTCTCTAACAAAGTTAGCTGAATATTGCACTACTTGTGCATCTTTAGCTTTTTTCGCACCTAGATAGCTACCTTTGAAGTTAAGCCCCCAAACATCATTTGGATCTTCATAACCAATCCCTAGAATCACTTTAATCGGCTGAATAGAAAGCAAGCTTGCTTCTGTACCCGTTAATTTTTCCTTTTGCATAACCAAGATTAGCTAAGAATTTCCAACCTTGTGGAATAGCAGAAATGATCTGATCTAAATTCACTTTACTTGTTAATTCCACACCAGAAATACGAGCACGATCAATATTTATGGCTTTTTGAGCAATCGTTGTGTAATAAGGTTGCTCACCATAACCTGCACTATATGGATTGTAGAATTGATTCCATTTTTTATAGGTCGATTCTTGTTCCGTTAAGAAATTTTTATAACGGGTATGATAAAGATTCAACCCAAAAGTACCTAACTGATGTTCCGCTTGAATATTGATAGATTGATTAAGTGCTTGTTCCGCTTTTTAAGTCTGGGTTTGGAATCCAGTTGCCTGCTGGGTGATTAAAAAGAGAAATACATTTCTGAAGCGGTTGGAATACGGAAACCAGTGGAAACGTTATAGCCTACTTTCCAAATATCGTTAAGTTGAGCATCTAAACCTAATGAACCACTTAAACTTTGGAAGGTATTTGAGGCAGGTTTACGGCTACAAGCACGGCAAAACGCTTTCAAATCTTGTGGAACTAACTCATCCCAATCGTAGCGAATACCTAGTTGGCTAGAGAATACATCATTCCAAACGACGTTATCTTGCAACTGAGCAAAGAATGAACGAGTTCTTACAGGATGTTGAATAGATTCACTATCTTTTGCGCTACTACCATCTGAATTTACGCCTGGGTATTCATGTTTATTGCTATTATCAAAATCTTTTTGTGAAATGCCTGTTCTTAAAGTGAATTGATGGCTACCAAAACGAGTTTTCCCATGGCATAAGATCTGCGCGTAAAGAGGCTCGCATAAAACGACTGTTCATGCTGGTATCTTGGATTTCGATTAAAGATTTTCCTGTATATGCAGTAAAAATCAGCATTGTAACGATAGCCACCTTTGTAGTTTTTAGAACCCACATTCGTTTTTTGCCAATCTAAATCCGTTTTTAGATAGCTTAACCAACTACTATTTTTCTGGGAAATATTCATAAGCAACGTTAGCATTATAACGTTTACCAATATCTTCAGATTCGCGCCAAAGCCCCGCAAGTTGATAAGACTTTTCATCAACAAAAATTATTTGCGTTTTTGTCCATTAAATGATGCGCTTATGCGATGTGATGGCGTGATGAAAATAGCCAATTTTCGCTAAATAACTATGATTTTTGTGATGGGACGGATCGGGAATGCCTCGTGCATTACCAAAAATGTCTTCACCGTTGCCACGGCTTTTCATTTCATGTCCGTTACGATAAGAGTAGAGGAGTGTCGCATCAAATTTATCATCTTTATACGCAGTACCTACGGTGTGCGTCCATTCCCGGTTTTTGCTAGCATAGCCATTTTTAAAGCAATACGCCCCATTTCTTACCTGGCAGAATAATATCATCTGCACCTAACGTGCGGTAGTTCACAGAACCGCCTAAAGAGCCACTTCCCGCATTGAAAGAATCAGCACCACGCATAATATCAATGCCTTGAACTAACTCAGGATCGATACTTAAACGAGAGCTGTTGAAGTTACCATAACGTGCATAAAGCGAGTTTTCTTCTGATTCAGGCAAATTCACGCCATCAACACTGATGCCAACTCGGTTACCTTCTACCCCACGCATTGCAAAGCCTTTATTGCGACGACCATTATCACTGATGCCTCACATCAGTTGCATAACGCACTAAGTCATAATTATCAGCCACCAATTCTTCTTGAATGACTTTACGAGTTTTTTTAATTTGACTCGCTTTGATTTCAGTATCGGTTACCGTGATGGTATCTAATGTTGTTTGTTCTTCTGCGTAAAGCTTGTAAGGCTACTGCTACACAAATTGCACCTAAGGAAAGAGGAAATTTAAGAGCCATATATTCACCTAAAATTTAATTTGATTTATAAACTTTGGAGTGAATTTTTACAAAAGTTAAAGAATTTTGACAATGCTATTGCAAATTATTTTCATTTTCTGTAAATTGTACACATCTATTTATAAAACATAAACAATAAGGATTCTCCTATGAGTAAAATTAAACTTTCAATCATTGCTCTTTCTTGTGTTATGGCATTAAGTGCTTGTTCTTCTAGCTCGAAAGGTGGTACGGATAATTCAGATCAAATTCGCCAATTAGAAAGCGAATTGAATCAGAAAATTGCTGAAGCAACTCAAAAAGCTGAAGCAGCAGCAAAAGGTTCAAACTCAGGCAGTTCAAGTAATTCAGGTAGCTCAACTAGCTCAAGTAATTCAGGTAGCTCAACTAGCTCAAGTAATTCAAGTGGAACAAAAGGATCATATACATACACATCATCTTCAGACTTAGCAACGAAATTAAAAGAGCTTGAAAAATTGTTAGCGGATGAAAAAGCGCGAGTTTCATTAGGTGATAAAATTTTTGGTGGTAGTAGTGGTAATATGACGGATGCGATTTCTGGTGGCGTTTTAATTGACGGACAAAAATGTTGCCTCTCGTCCACAAACGCGTGATATTCGTGATTTAACTATTATTGATGATAAAGGTAAGCTAGTGGATATCGATATCCTCAAGAAGAGCGGGCGATATGGATCCATGGACTTATGAAGCATACGATGATCAGTATAATCTTCGTAAAGAAGGCCAAGCAATTTTTAAGCAATAGTAATTTTAAATCTAGTGCATTTGGTGTCTATTATTACGCATTAACAGGTAATCGATATTTCTTTGCACAAGGTTTACCAACTGCAGTAACGCAAATTCCAACTGCTGGTCAAGTGGAATATAAAGGTGGCGCTGTTTACAAGAAAGATGGTGCAGAAAATTATAGTGAGCTAAGCGAAATGACTGCAATAGCTGATTTTTGATAAAAAAAGTGATTGATATCAATATTGCAGGAAAAACGAATGCATTACCAGGAATGAACTTTGGCGGCAAGATTACAGGCAACAGTTTTTGCTGGAGATGCTAATGGAATTAAAACGCAAGGTGGTTTCTTTGGTGAAAATGCATAAGAAATGACAGGTCTATTCATTAACGAAGCAGACCAAGCTCGTGGTGCATTTGGTGGTATTAAGCAATAATATCTAATAATAGTAAAAGGGCGAACATGATGTTCGCCCCTTTTAGATATCTTGAACCACTAATTGCAAAGCGTGACGTTGAAATTGTTTTTGCTTTACGGTGTTTTTTAAGCGTCTTAGACGCAAGTTACGTGAAGCTGAAATATCTCTTGATGCCTTTTTCTTTAAGAAGGTTTTTCTTTTTAACATCTTTTTCTCCTTGTTTTCTTTGAGTTCAATAAAAACGTTGCTTTTTCTGACCGCACTTATTCTGTTGCGGTCGCTTGGTTTTCTTGAACTCGATGATAATTACGATGCTGTTCATATAACGACGGATATTCTCGACATATTGATAAGCTTCGCTAACCGCGAGCATAGCCGTATTTTAAGTCTCGAATAATGGCGTTTTTCCGATAATAATAGCAGATTATTTTTCACATCTATTGATTATCGATTGCCCGCCCTAGGATAGATTTGTGAGCACGCATCAAAATATGCCTAATCCCTGTGTATACTGCAGCTAAGAATACCAAATTGATCTTCTTCTGGAATACTATCTGGCATTTGGGCAGTAGCCAATGCAGATGCTCGTCTGCCAATGCTGTTCATCCATGCAGTTATTAATATTCGCCCGTGCAGCCGTATCTTTGATTAACATCATCATCCGCACCTGTTAGAAGTGGCACCTGAGGTCCCAATGTGATTCTTGATGGCTGCAGCGGCTAATAATCGCCAGTCATTCACTGTGTTTTCAAAGGCGGTTGATATTGAGGAGAATTTTCGCTTCCGCCTCGTCGGCCTGGTATCTACGCAATCAAGGCGTAGCCGCGGCGATATTCTCCTCAATGCGATCAATTAACCCTGTTTCAATGGCATTGTGCAAAATCGCAAGCCTGCTTGTGGCTCGTTATAAGTTTATTGGAAGATGCCAATGCTGGTCATTTCGTCTGCAGGTCAAATGCAATCGCTAAATTACAGGCGAATTTGTTTAGCGCCATCAATACTATTGCAGTAATTATGGGGTACCATGCCGCAGATCAGTATTCTTCATTCCTTCTTGCTGCCATTTTGGTACAGGAATTTTCTGTGCTTGAGATAATAATTTTCTAAGTCTTCTCCCGCAGAAATAATGTTTTCCTTGACCAAATCTTTGGGCAGTTTGCTTTTTTATACACTATTGCCGAAGCGGAAGTATAAGGGCCTAACTGAAATTTTCTGCACATTGGTACAGAACAAAATTCACTGACAATCTCCAATATTGTTGTTCTCATTCGTTAAAAGTTGATGTTATTTTCTAAGGTTTTTGGTATGGCGACCCCTAAATAATCAGCAAAGTTTTTGCTAATTCATTCAAGCAGATTGCCTGTTCCCAATAAAATAATACATTAAGTTATTAATGGTGCAAACAATGGGCTACCGCGATTTTTGATCGCAGTGGGGTTTTCTCCGGTGCATAATTTTTGCCGAGGGCACCATATCACTGCTGAGAGTAATAATGCAGAACTGCAGTACTACGTACAAATAGACCTTTCATTAGATAAACCTTATAAATTGAGATAAGGGCACGACTGTACGAGAATTAGGACGAATAAAAAGCCCCTTTCGCTTCAGGGCAGCAAACTAAGAGATTGCCATGAGCGTCTCAGCGACCACGTTCGTCAAAAGTGCGCGGTCGTTTTTATCGGTTAAATTTACGCTGACGACGTTCACCATTACGCTGACCACGGGCAAATCTTGACCACGTCGCCACATCATGTGCGACGACCATCACGACGGCCTTACCACGCAAAATCGTTACCACCGTCCGCTGTCTGACCGTGTCGCGCCCATAAAGCTGTTTGCATTTATGAAAACGCGAGTTTTAACGATGTTGAAGCAATTCTTTTGGCATCCCTTTGTGGTAATTCAACGGTAGGTAGTCATCTGGCAGTTTGATGTAGCCCAGTGTAACGGCTGTTAATATCACCTTCACTTTGCGATAGCGCCTACAATATGACGTACTTCACACCATCTGCGACCTGCTCGATATATAAGTCCATCGGTTTGGGGTTACCGCAGCCTTTACGCTCACACGACGTTCAGCTGAACGTAGTTTTCGACGATCACCGCGATCGTTACGGTCACGACGACGTTTTATCCATTTGGTGATCGGGATGGAAGAATGAGTCGGTTTGCGGGAAGCCAACATCAACATTTGCGCAGCAATATCTCATATGATCTGATCTGCGGTGAATAAATCTTCCAATAAGCTACGATACATTTTCCAGATCGCGATGTTCACGTGCGGTAATCTTGTCTTTGGGAAATACGACGACAGGCTTGCAGCACTTCTAATTTGTTGCAATTCAACTTCATTGATTGTTTTTCATCGAGTCTGATATTTCGGTAAACGGCGTTCACGTGGTTCAACGAATAACAATGACCAGAACGACCTGCGCAGTACGGCCGATACGGTGAGCGTGCGACTCATCAAGTGGGATGTCATGGTTTACTACAAGACTGATTCGTGGCATCGATTACGCGCGCAGCAACATCAGTTGCAACCACAATATCGAGCTACCATTACATGGCGATCTAAGTTTTGCTCACGTAATTGCTGAGTCATATCACCGTTTAATGCCGCCGCGAGACCGTGTTTTCTAATAATTCAGTCCATCACAGTGCCCGTTTTAGTACGGGTAAAAAGATTACCGCATCAAAATCTTCCCACTACGAAAACGCAAATAATGCATCATTTGCGAAAACTGAGTATGCAACGATTTTGCTCAATATCGGGCGCATTATCGTTTACTTTGATTTTCATCTTGAGGTCACGCAGCGTTTTGTGATGCGGCAATTGGCTCAGCAGCATGTTGCTGAGAAAAGGCAGTTGGTGCTCTTCCGGTAATTCAGCCATAACGGTTTCTACATCATCAGTAAAGCCCATACGAAGCATCAGTCTGCTTCATCAGTACGATCGCTTTTAATTCAGGTGGAATTTGTGTGTTACGACGGATGGATCCGAAAATACGGCCCTGTGTCCCCACAACAACTTCAGCACCTGCTGAACACGCTAACTGGATGTCATGGCGGGCATGCCACCATAAAGGGTCACGATGTTGATGCCTTCGCATACTGCGAAGTGTTCGCGCAGCATCGGCAACGAATCGCAAGTTCACGTAGCGATGGCATCACCAATGTGTGGATGTTTTGCGGCGGGATCGAATTTCAGCCGTGTAGTAGCGAGTGCCGGCAGTTTACTACCACCGGTTTGTGCCATACCAGTACATCTCTGCCTTCTAGAAGAGCAGGGCACAAACGTTTGTTGATTGGCGAAGGTTTTCAAAACCAAGGTCAGAGCGTGGCTTTAGAATGAATTCAGGACGCTTCAAATCATTAAAAGTGATTTTGTCAGTCATTAAAATACTCTGAATGTAAGTGAGCCTCAATTTGGCTTTCAGGCTTTTACACAGAAGAAGGCAGGTCTAGCTGTTTTTGTGACCACTTTTTCTTCTTTTTCGTCTTCTGTTTGAGCCGGTTTCAATTTCATCAGCTCTAACACGGCAAAAACGATACCAACAAAGTTATACCTGATTCGCTAATAGTGAGTTTGAATAAAGCGCAGCTTCATCAAAACTTAGCCCCCAAAGATTGAGTGTTTTGCTAGATCAAAAAGTAGGTTTCGGTTAATGTTTTCATGTATTGTTGCAAGTGTTTCAGCAAATTTGCGTTTGCCGCTCTTGTCATTCACGGAAAATATTACCTAAATAGTATTGAACGATATTTGTTCCCCAGAAGTCCTTGATAGCCTTTTAGCTCGTTCAGAAAGGTTTGGCATGGGCTTCTTGTGGTTTTAATTTTTTGTCTCGTTCAAATAAGGCCAGAGTACGCGATAGGGATCTTTGGTATCGGCTGCATAAAACTATCGAAATCGTCTTCTAGCAAGATCATAGTGCCCCGACGTAATAAAAATTTAAACCACGATTAAGGTGGGTATAGTCATAACTTGAGTCCAATTCAAACACCGCATTAAAGGTTTTCTAATGCACTGTCTAATCTTTCTTCAAGCAGTAAAAAGCCCTAAATGACATTGTAAAGCAGAGCCATCTAGGCTGTAATGCAAGGGAAACTTGTGTAAAAAGTCATAACGTGCGGGCTCCCATAATCGGGGAATCGCGTATAATACGCCACGTTCAAAGTGAAAGCGTCGCTCCGTTCCTTCATTACTCATTTTTCCAACTAATAAAACTGTCTAATCGATTCGGGTAATGCACTTCTTGTTCAAAGTGCGTATTCGAGGTTTTGATCCGCTGGCACGACTTTATTTGCACAAACACATTTGTCCCGATTGCACACAACCGGAAATAAAGCAAAATCAGCATAGGCTGAACAACGAAACTAGAAAAACGGAATAACCGACTGCATTGTTTTATAAGTTGGTTTGATAATCAAAATGGGTGCTAGATTTAATTCACACACCCTGTGAGATTATTCTTGTTCTTCTGAGATATCTTCTGCGTGCAGATTACTGCTTCAGTTTCTTGTTTTGGTGCAAGATCTTTCATGGTTAGCGGATACGACCTTGAGCGATCGATTTCAACCACTTTAACGTCACTTCTTGACCAACTTGAGATAATCACTCACTTTTCTCTACGCGTTCTTCAGCGATTTGAGAAATATGAACTAAACCTTTCTTTATTTCCAACGATAGCGACGAATGCACCGAAGTCAGCAAGACGAGTTACTTTACCTTTGTAAATTGCACCCGCTTCAACTTCTGCCACGATTTCTTCAATACGTGCCCATCACATTTTTCGCTGCACTGCTATCTACTGCGGCGATTTTCACTGTACCATCATCATCGATATCGATAGACGTACCGGTTTCTTCAGTTAATGCACGGATAGTTGCACCACCTTTTACCGATAACATCTTGATTTTTCTTAGGATCAATTTTCAGTATGATGCGAGGTGCGTAGTCGGAAATATCTGCACGTGGTGCAGGGATTGCTTGTTCCATTACACCAAGAATGTGCATGATGCACCTTTTTTGCTTGGTTTAATGCAATTTGCATGATTTCAGGGTATACCTTCAATTTTGATATCCATTTGAAGTGCAGTGACACCTTCCACGTGTACCAGCCACTTTGAAGTCCATATCACCCTAAGTGGTCTTCATCACCTAAAAGATATCTGAAAGAACGCACAATTTTCTTCTTCTTTCACTCAAAGCCCATTGCGATACCTGCAACAGCGCAGCTTTGATTGGAAACGCCTGCATCCATTAATGCTAAAGACGCACCACATACAGATGCCATAGAAGAAGAACCGTTAGATTCAGTGATTTCAGATACAACACGCACTGACATACGGGAATTCTGCAAGGCTAGGCATAGCAGCTGCTACACCACGTTTTTGCTGAAACGACCGTGACCGATCTCACGACGTTTTGGTCGAGCCGATCATACCGGTTTCACCTCACAGAGTACGGAGGAAGTTGTAGTGAATAAGAAGTGATCTTGACGTTCACCCGTTAATTCATCAATGATTTGTGCATCACGTTCAGTACCCAACGTTGCAACGGCTAATCGCTTGCGTTTCACCACGGGTGAAAAGTGCAGAACCGTGAGTACGTGGTAATACACCAGTGCAAATATCTAATGCACGAACAGGTATCAACGGTACGGCCATCAATACGTGGTTCACCTGCAATGATACGGCCACGAACGATTTGGCTTTCAAGTGCGGTGAAAATATCCACGATTTTACCTTCGCTGATCTCTTCATCTTCTAGCTGTGATTTGTGCAAATCACATCCGCTTTAATCGCATCGATCTGTTCGTAACGTGCTTGTTTTTCAGTAATGCGGTATGCATCGCCTAAACGCGCTTCAGCAATCGCTTTTTACTTTGTTGATTAAATCTGTGTTTGGTTGTGGTGCAAACCCAATCCCAACGTGGTTTGCCAGCTTCTTTTGCAAATTCTTTGATTGCTTCAATTACAACTTGTTGTTGTTGATGACCGAATACGACTACCGCTGCAACATTTGTTCTTCAGTTAAAATATCAGCTTCAGATTCAACCATTAATACGGCTTTGTCAGTACCCGCAAACCACTCAAGTCCAAACGGCTTTGTTTTTGTTCTGCCATAGTTGGATTTAATACGAATTGGTTGATCGATAAAACCAACACGCGCCGCACCGATAGGGCCATTGAAAGGCACACCGGATAAGGTTAATGCTGCAGAAGCACCGATCATTGCCACTAAGTCTGGGCTGATGTAGGGTTTACAGAAACGACAGTTGCCCAACTTAGATTTCTCGTTGAAAGAAACCCTTCTGGGAATAATGGACGAGTGGGCGGTCGATTAAACGTGCATCGACGTTTCGCCTTCAGATGGACGACCTTCACGTTTTGAAGAAACCACCAGGGATTTTACCCGCCGCATAAGTACGCTCTTGGTAGTTATACGGTTAATGGGAAAGAAAGTCTTGACCTTCTTTTACATCTTTTTAGCCACAACCGTCACGAATACCGTGGTATCGTCCATGCTTCGCCATAACTGCAGCCGTTGCTTGACGTGCAATTGCGCCGGTTTCTAGAGTAACGGTATGTTGACCGTATTTAAATTGTTTAACAATTGATTCACAATGTTTTCCTTCAAAAATAATATTTAAAACAATGCTTTATTTTTCCAGATTGCGACTAGCAAAAGAAATCTCTCGACAACCGCACTTTTGAGCGTTTAAAATTTCTTTTGATAGCCGCACGCTAATGCAGAAAATAAAGCCTACGCTTATTATACAGAGGTTTTTAAATGTATTGGTAACTTTATTTAATATAAGCGACTTGTTATCATATTCTCATACAAATACACTACGTAAGGAGACACTATGATTATCAGCGCATTAAACTAGCCCAAATTTTCAAAGTGGGTTTACCAAAAGTTATCGCTGACATTTTGCGATCATCTCAACACGTTAGATCTTGAATGCATTAGAAAAATGGTCGCCATGATTTAAGCGAGCAAATCTATATGAATGTCACGGAATTTGATACGGTTGAGCGGGTAGCAAAACAAAGCTGAACTACACCATGAATACTCTAGATGTTCAGGTGCTAATTCGTGGTACGGAAAGATATAGAAGTTGGCGCTCAACTTATCCAGATTCGCTTATGATGAATCTCGATGATGCCGATGATTACCAACTCTGCAGATATTGAAGATAAAATAGCTGTCACAATGATACCAAAAATGTTCGCGGTCTTTTATCCTTACGAACCGCATAAAACCTGTTGTGCAGTGAACGGCAAAAATCAGATTTGATTGAAAAAACTAGTGGTGAAAAGTACGCATGATTCATTTAAATTTCGATTTATTCAAAAGGGCGGTTAGAAATGTTTATATTTTTCTGACCGCCCGTTTTTATTATTTAATCACCGTAATTAACCATTTTGGCATCGTAATTTGTTCGAAAGTTTGTCACTCACAGCCTTCTTCAGCCGCCCAAGCGGGGATGGCTTCGCAGCTTGGTACAGTCGAATTCAATTTCTAGGCCATCGCCTTTAGTTTAACTCTAGCCATGGCTTCTTTGAGCTTCAACGAGAGAAAGGGGCAAACTAGGCCGAGTGTTGGTAATTTAACGATCATATAAACCCTATGATGCTTTTGCTAATTTTAAAACGTTGTGGACGGATAATGGTGAAGTAGGCGAGCCGCCCAAAGTCGAAAATCATTAATGGCAATGATACCCAGCCTGCTAAGAGAAAAAGGCGGTTTCGACTAAAGCTGTTACCGATGGAGCAACCACCTGCAAGGGTTGCCCCAATCCCCATGAGAATACCGCCGAGTCCGCTGCGTAGAATCGTGGTGGCATCTGGTACGCGGACACGGATTCATTGCTTTGCTTTTCGCGCCGATGAATGAGTCCAATAAAAATCCCTAAGACTAAGAATCACCCCCAGTTAATAAATTTACCGTCGCCAGTAACGAGGAATTGCATGATATTGGCTGATGGAGCCCAGTGATCCCAAGTCCAAATCTCACGGGATAGTAGCGACACTGAGTGGCCAAGCGGCAAGTGCGATTAATCCGATTAACACGGCGAGAGAAAAATGGTGCCAGCGTTTTTCAAATAATAGGTGAGCAAGTCCTGTTTTCTTTGGTTTTAATGCCGCTATTTTTACGCTTTGGTTTGCTGAGATGTTTGTACACATAGAAAGCCGTCACTAAAGTTAATAATGCGACTAACCACCAAGGTGAGATACCGAATGTATCGTAAATATTGCGTTGTTCAATATTGATGCTGCGTAAAAGTTTTATTGAATTCGCCTAATGGACCAGTACGCATGATGGCGCTAACAACATATAAGCGAATAAAGCAAACCCAACTGCCGACTAAGCCTTCCGCTGCATCACTACCGTACGCCTGTTGCACAACCGCCAGCGAGAACAATACCGATGCAAAACACATGAGGCACCGATAGTCACCGCTAAAAAGGCAAAAGTTTTTCAGCAGGGATCGACATTTAATACACCGATTTCTTTTTAAGAGGAAAGAAACCGATGGATTGCACGGTAATCGCCAATCAGAAGGGCTACAAACATTTTGTTATTTTTCTGGTGACATACATAGTCGCGAAATGCGCCAGTAATACAAAAGCGCCTCGCTGCGCGACAAACCCGAGTAAAATTCCGCAAAAAGTAATCCAGTTAAAAGCATAAATATTCCTCTTTTAGAACTAAGTAGGTTGGTATTTTCTAGTAAGAAGGTGACGCCAATAACTCTTTGCTAGAAAATATGTTTTGATATAGTGCGATCAGAAATTTGTGTGTTTTCACACCGCACTTTCATCCGTAAGTTATCACGATATGGAGGACAGGTTTTATTCACCATAATTGCAATTGCGACGATCGGTGTGGTGCCTACTCTCAGATGCAGTGAGCATAGATGGTGGGAGGCGATCGGATCATGTTCAACGATACCTTCATTGCGTAACATGGGTAGCCATCACTGCATCGGCATTCCAAGGAATCTTGCAGCCGTGAAACCACATTAACGGCATTGAAATGGAATCAGGCAAAAGCGCTTTGTGCAAATACAACGGAATTGATCGCAGATCCTTCCCATTGTCTTGAAAGAAGCAATTTCGGTTTCTGGCACACCCATCTCAACAGCTTAAAATTCTGCGGGATTAGTGTGGGAATTGAAGCTAATCTACGTCAGCCCCTAAAACTATCCATTTTATTGAGATTAGAGTTTTTAGAAAAACAAGGTGTGGATAAGAATCGTATGCTTGATGATATGAGATCGTTGATAGCTCGAATTACACATTAGTGAAAGAAAAATAGAAATACGGGATGTAGGTATATTAAGATGAAAATAGTATTATGCTCACCGTGCTTTTATCTACTATGTTTAAGGTAAAGTACAACGACGATAAGGTTTAGCAGAATAGACGAGCAATACGATAACCGTATTGACTATGCAAAATACATGCAAAGCGCAGCGTAAAATAAATCCCATAACCACAATAACACTGAGTTGTAATGAAAAGCAGGTTGCTTTCGCTTGCATAGGTGTGGCTTTATCCATAATTAAGTACTAATTGAGGCTAATAATGCCGGTTGGATCAGCGAATACAGACCAATAACACCATAAACCATTGATGTTTCTAGCTGTTGTTTGGTAAGTATGAGTAAGCCGAGCAAAGGCAAGGTTTGAAAGGCGACCAGATAGTGTAACGTTTTAATCCGTCAAATTGTTTTATTAAAGGAATAATTGATAAAGCAGAAAGTACGCCGATAATTGAGCCGTAAATTTTAGTAACCATACCAATATCAGCAATTGACCAGCCAGCATCCACCAACATTGGGTTAATCAGTGCATAAGCTGAAGCAAAACCGCTTGGCAGTATAAACAGCAGAAGAAACCAAAATTTATTGGCACGCATAAAGGCAGTTACCTGTCTAAAAAATCGGTATTGTGTACCGCTATCCCCGACTAGCGTTTTTTCAGTTTCCGGTTCAACATAAAAAACTAATTGAACAAAAGAGATCGTCGTCAATGTTGCTAACACTAGTAAAGCACCTTGCCATTGAATGATGTCGTAAAACAGCAATATCACACCGCCACCAATCACATTTCGCATAAATTTCCAGCATACTGCACGGCGTTGGCTTTTTGTCGTCCAGAGGGCTCAAAAATTTTGCAGGCTAATCCGTCAATGGCGACATCTTGAATGCAGGTCATAATACCGCAGAGAAAAAACAGCCCGACTACTGTGTAAAAATGTTGAGTAATATCAACAAAACTAATGACTACCAATAAAACAGCCATACTACCTTGTGCGATAATCAACCAACCACGATAGCGTCCTTGGAAGAACGTTAGGATATGATCGACAGCCAATGCAAACAACCATTTTCCGGCACTCAGGGAACAACCAGTGGTCAGTAGCGCTGTTTGTCCAATGCAAACCCTGAAGCCTGGGAAGAACAACGACGACCAAGGCAGCTCGCATACAGGCGAAATACCGATATATTGACTTATATGTACTGTTGTTAGCAGCTTAACCAAGTCATACTGCCGTGCTCATGTGCCACCCTTTTCTCTAAAATTGATAACTATAATTTACGCCAAACGTGCGTCCAGTTGCTGGCAATCCAGCATAGCCGGGCTGGTACCTCTGACGTGCGATATTTCCATGGGTTAGGTTTTTGGTCCAAAGTGAAACACGGTGATGTTGGCGGTGCGGTCCGATAGAAAAAGTCTAACAGTACACTAGCGACCAATGCATACATATTGCATCTGGTTGAGCATACGGCACGCTTTAGGCGCAACGAACGGATAAATCGCGCGCTGGCTATTGTGGATTTGCCACCCAATCCAAAGATTAAACGGTTGAGAAGAGTATGCAACTGACAGTGAATCCACCGCACTGCGCAGCTTTGCGGCAAGCGGCTGTTTCCTTTGCCGTAAGCATGTTGGATTCTGCTGGCACTTTTGTCACCTATGGTATCTAAATAAATGGGGTCTTGTTTGAGGTCTCCCTATTGGTCTGGTAGTGCCAGAACAGACCCTAATTCAACTCTCTAGAGCAGGTATAGGCTTCCATCGTACTGGTTGGGTCAAGACGGATAGAGGCGTGCTGGTGATATGGTCATCTTCAACTTGCTGTCGAATAAAGACACATCAAGTCCGGAATTTGCCGTCAGCGGTGAGAAACTTTACTGCCCATTTGCCTGAACTCTGTATTTTGGCTGATTTGTAAGGTTGGTCATTTCCACGCAGTACAATGTTATGACTGCCGTAATCAGAAAAACCGCCGCTGAATGTACTCTCCAACTTTGAATGGCATAAATATGCCATTCCGGGTGTGATAGTATGGTTCAGACCCAAACGACCGCTTAAGAAATTGTCGCTGATTTTATGTTTTCGCTTCTGTTGTGTGCAAGATTGGTCATGCTTAGGATTTGAGCGTACCTAAATTGCACTGCAGTTCTTTGACGTTCATTGCCATACCGGAGCACCGGCAACGAGCGTTTCAATACTTCGGTCAGGGAATGTGAGCTTCACGCGTAAAACGTGCTTTTCGTTTCTAATCGATTCGCGATTCAGCACCCCATTAAAAATGATCGACGCCCAGTACCATCAGCGAGTTGGTGGTAACGGTTGGATATCTCGAGGTGCATCGTAATTTAAAATCTCGTCTCCGTTTTTCAAAATATACCCCAGCTACCCAAATTAAGCCAGTATCGCTCTCCGAGGGTCAATTTTAATTCCTGGCGAGAAATTGGTCTCTACCCGTTCATTAACATTTTGACGATTATGCTATAGTAGTATTGATCTCAATAATGGACGTAACGCTTTGAGGAGCCTTTGCCGCATCATAGAATACTCCCAACCTCATCAAGGGTCTTAACGGGCGGTTAACATTGGCATCGTGATAATGGTAGGCGGCTGGTGATTCTAAAACGCAAAATCAAACGCATGCATATATATTTCAAACGGAAATACCAGTAGTTTTACGGATACGCATTGTGCGGCAAAACCGTTTGTCTGGCTAAACGAAATGGGTCTGAAAGAATAATGGGTAAGAAGTTTTTACGCTGATCGTGATAAATGCTGCAATACCGCATGCTGCGATCTCCGTCATTCCAAACGAAGTTTTGCCCAGTGCCGCGTCATTTGTTTTCGTATTCGGTGGTCTCCCTGTATCTCTATCTTTTATGTAATCGTCAAAACGTTCCACTTGTTGCGGCCAATCGGAATGAAAACTGCCGCAGAAAAGTGGCACATGGGCAAAGCCGTTTATACCACGTGCTCAGTGCCTACATTGACACCAATCGGTGCTCTCAGAATCGAGTTGCCCAGGATCAGCAGTTTTTATCATAATGCTGCCCGCCTCAGCTTTAGTACCGAATAAAGTTGCTGCGGTCCCTTAGCTGCGTCAATCCGTTCGATATCACAGCAATGGACGGGTTGGGCTTAAGCGGATTTGCCGTTGCTTATGTGCCATCCCACCACAAATATCATCTACAGAGTTGTCGCTGTCCATACTGGTGGTTACAAAGAGCCTTACGCCACGAATCCAAAGCGGCGGTTGTGGCAGCGTGTGCCGTTAGCGGATCTTCGACTTGGTACTGTAGATAATGCCTCCGTTTTCGTGTGTGTTCTTGTTTTTATGTCTTGTTTTATCAATCATATATCCACCATAAACGGCGCGTCTAATTTGGATTCCCGCGAATACACCTCTCGAGTACACAATGATAGACTCAATTCCTCGTTTTCACCGTGTGGCTATTGTTTTTCGACGTTGTGTGTGGCAACATCGGCTCAGCAGTTACAGGAGGACGTAGCTAACGTTAACAAAAAGCAACTTACTCGTGTTTCATTGTGTGTGTTCTCCTTTTGCGTAGAGAATTTTATTTTTAAATCAACAGAGACTACTTCATGGTCCAGTAACCTTTAAATGTGATTTTGGTCCCATCAATAGAAAGAACATTACGAATATAATGACGTACTTTTGTTAGCTAACTGCCCGTTTCCAACCCACCCTAGGCAGACCATCCAAACTGCCTAGTTGCTTTAGTGTATCAACCACCAAACTCAGACCGTCTCTGCATAAATCAAATAATGTTGTTCACGTGTCTAGGCATAGCAAGATCTTTAAAAATAGTCCTTTTCTTCAGGATCGCCCATCAAAATCAAAAGTAATGGGCGGTTCCGGGGATTACTCCATAACCCAAGAACGCCAGCCAAGGCGGGATAGGCAGTCATCACCAGAATCGCCCACGTTTTTCCATGTCGTAAATGTGGATGTTTATCCTTTATACCGGATCGAAAATAATATCACCTCTTTTAGTTGTTGAATCCAGCCCCAGGACTGTCTCCGTGTAAATAGGACATCACCATGGCCTTTGAAATATATTGGCCTGAAATATCTTGGGCGGACAAACGCAGGTATATAAGCGCTGAATATCGCTATTCATTTGTTCTGAGCAGTTTCCATTCGTTTTAGAGCTCAAGATACGTAGCAGCCAAATAAACAAACGATCAAACACCCGCATATAAAAAACCTTTTTTCATATTATTTGAGTGAATTTTTTTTTCGGAATGATCAATGTGGCCATGAAACCATAACAGTAAGCTGCATAGTATTCGGGAAATGGATTAACGCCATTGATGAAAATACGCATGATATTTTTAGAGGGCATTGATTTTGTCCAACGGTGAAGAATGCTTACTCAACTTTCAATTGTCGGTCAAAGCATAATAAGCCAAATAGAGTAATTTTTTTCCTCACCGAAATCCAGTAATCGTAAATGGCACAAACTGTAAATTTCACGATCGATATGCGGACAAAGCATCAATGACCACCTCTTCTTCAAAATATCACTAATCCTTGCCTCAGAATAATCACTGTTCTGTCTATAATAATTTGCGACAATCAACAATTCATCAGAGTGATCCTGGATTTAAATGATCCATGATATCCACTTTTTATCATTATCAGCAATCGGTGTTTTCATCATTTGTGTTTCCAGATTTGTCTGAAAAACACCCTAAAGAATTATGATAATCATTCCATACAAAAGCAAAGCAACGCTGCTTTTCTGTGCAATTGCATCAACTCCTTGTGGTATGTAACTAGCCGTCGGCACTAGCATTCTATTTTACTCTCAACGTCCGGTTCTCCACAATTCTGAGCTATTAGTTGTGTTAAAAATAAACCCACTGATGAGGAGGCGACTCTATCTTTTATAAGGGCTGACGTAGATTAGCCCGCAACTCGCACACACCAATCCCGCAGAATTTTAAGCCGTTGAGACGGGTGTGCAAACAGTTAAACTCGAAATTCGCATCTCTTTCAAGAACAGCGGAAAGATCTGCGATCGATCCTGCTGTATTTTCTGCAAGACACGTTTTGCCCGTCTGCACCTCATTTCGCCGTTAATGTGGTTCTGGATGGTCGGCATTCCTGGAATGGCTGATGCTGCAGCGATGAAACCGCCTGCCGTCCCAAACTCCTATCGTAGCGCACTCAGACTATCGGTATATAAACAATACTGTCCAGTGGCGATTTTTCGTTTGATAGCAGGTACCGCAGCGTCAGACTTGACATTACTCTACGACACGGTATAGACCCGTCCACGTTGCGTTTCGGAATACCAAAGACAACCACATTTTCCCTGCGACATGCCGCGCCGCGACCACGTCTCGCCTTTTACGCCGTCGGCGAGCAGCTTGTCCAATCGGATCTGCGGGCCTCAAAAACCATATCGGCAACCAAGGCCAGATAATGGCTGATAACCAGCCGAATTTTGCGGTAGAACAGAATAGCGGAGTTAACGTCGCCGAAAAACGGTCGGCAGCGGAATGGGCGGTCACTTTGGAGTACATTCAAGTAGTTTCTCGTGAACCTCCTCTTGCTTAATTTGCACAATTGCTTATTCGCATTTTCGTAGCCTCGCCTAACTGCTTAATTCCAGGCTGCCGGGCCCGCAACTTTTGGCTAGGAAAATAGCGTGTGATGTGCAGCGCGGTCAGAAATTGTGTGTCTGACCGCACTGTATCGTGTTATCACGATATTACAGGAGGTTTACTCACCATAATTCAATCACTCTGGCGATCGATGTGATGCATACTCTTGACGCAATGTGAGCATAGATTGTCGATAGTACGATCGGAGATCGTCCACCAATGCCTTCATACCGCAACATGGGTTTCATCCATCGCTAAGTACTGATGATAACCAGCTACGCTGGTGGACACCTGTCATTGCACAGCTATTGATGCGCCATCGCAGATGATTCCACCGATGTCGCAATCATGCTGCAACCCCATGCTCACCGTTTCAAATTTACCCGGAGTAATAGCGATACCCGCACAGCTTCCCATAGATGCAGTCGTCACTGCACAAAGGGCAGACAGTTTAGGTAATTTACTGTGGATATAAATAGCCATTAAGTGTGATAAGAAGAGGGCGCGGAGACGTTTTTCTTCACTTACGTTTAAATAATCGGCGACCACAACCACGGGCATAGTGGCGGCAATACCTTGATTGCCTGAACCTGAATTACTCATTGCTGGCAAAGTCGCCCCTGCCCATGACGTGCATCGGAGGCTGCAGGGTTTCTGATCACGATTTTGCTGAGCAAACGTCTCGACATTAAGCCACTACCAACTCTGTTTGCGCAATGTTCCGCCAATGTGCAAACCGTAATTTTCTCGTAATCCTTCGTCAGACAAAGCTCGGTTGAGCGCGGCAGCTTGTCCGATAAAGCGGATTTTATCAAGCTCAACTTTACAAGAAAATTCAAAGATTTCACGTGCGCTCACCTGTTTGAAAATATCATCATGATCGCAACCGCACATCTCATCGTGTTCTTTTTCTCAAAAACAACTTCGCCATCAATCAGAATGATGTTTGGGTGTTGATCTTGAATCGCTACTTTCACTCGGTCATTATCGGCAAACAACACGGCTTCAGAATATAAGATACGATCGGTTTGATGAATATCCATATTAACGAGCTTTTTATCAAGCATCGCCTTGGCTTGGGATACTTGTTCTGGCGTGATGTGTTTTAATACTTAATTCACCCTCTGGGTCGCCACCTAAAGCACTCAATCGCCGCGGCATAGTAAGCCCACCATGCTCTGTTCCAGGCACAGCAACACCTAATCCATTTTTCATTAAGTTTGCGTGATACCTGGCTTCAATACGTTCAGGATGCTTTGCTTCAAAATATTTAGCTGCTGGCTGCTGCAAGCGCCAAAGAGATAGGTTCAGTACAGCCAAGTGCTGGAACCACATCGCGTTCTACAATTTGAATTAATGATTTTCGATTTCGTTGAGTCTTTCTTGATCCATAAAATTCTTTTTAATCTGTTAAATGCTGTCTCTTTCTCATGACTAATATGCGCGCTTCACCTTTTGTGGATGAGCAACGTGTTTGCATCGATACCCGCATAAAAATATCACCTGTATGGAGCAATACGGTTTTCTGGCCGTCTTCTTTGTAGCGCATTTCCACCGTACCATCCATGACAGCAAAGACTTCTTCACCGTCATTGATGCCATTTGTAAGGGCCTCATCTGTCCAGTGAAGACGCACGGAAATACCATTCATATTGGTAATATCAAGCGCTCCCTCAAGCATCGTTCTGCCTTAAAGTACTGACTTTGAATAACTTTATTCATGACTAAATTCCTTAGTGGGCCTCATCCCAGTTAGTACCCTTGACCTCACTTCTACAATCAGCACTACTAAATCGGCTGCGCTTTCCATTTGTGTTTTGATGAGTTCGCTGTAAAACGCGACTTTTTCTGACCGCACTTCAAACACCAATTCATCGTGTCACCTGCACAATCATCGCAATATCGATCACGATTGTTTGTAGTTTTTGATCCCAATTGAATCATGGCACGTTTGATAAGTCTGCGGCAGACTCTTGCATTGGCGCATTGACTGCTACACGTTCGGCAGCTACGGCGCATACCGTTAGAAGAATTGGTCAGTGCAGATATAAACGACGGCCGAACAGGGTTTTCACATAGCCTTGCGCTTTGGCTTTTTCGCGAATATCATGCATAAAAGTTTGTACGCCTGATAGCGTTTGAAATACAAATCCATATAGCTCTGAGCATCCGCACGGCCAATACCGAGTTGACGCGATAATCCAAAGGCTGACATACCATAAATTAAACCGAAGTTAATCGCTTTGGCATTACGACGTTGTTCGGACGTCACTTCATCCAGTGACACCCCAAAGATTTCTGCCGCAGTAGAGCGGTGAATATCTTTGCCTTGGGTAAAAGCATTAATTAAGCCCTGATCCTGTGATAGGTGCGCCATAATGCGTAGTTCGATTTGTGAATAATCAGCTGCAACAACAGTAAATCCTTCGCGGGCGATAAAAGCTTGACGAATACGGCGGCCTTCTTCATTACGAATCGGAATGTTTTGTAGATTCGGATCGCTTGATGAAAGACGACCAGTGGCTGTCACCGCTTGATGGTAGGAAGTATGCACTCGACCCGTTTGCAGATTTACCATTTGCGGTAATTTGTCGGTGTAGGTGGATTTTAGTTTGCTTAGACCACGATGTCTCCACCAACACTTTCGGCAATCAGTGGCTAAATGCGAGTTCTTCTCAATACCTCGTTGGTGGATGGCGCGCCTTTTTGGTGTGAATGATAGGCAAACCCAATTTATCAAACAAAATTTCCTGTAATTGTTTGGTTGAGGCCAAATTAAATGGCTGCCCGCCAAGACATAGGCTGTTCTTCTAATTCACTTAAACGGTTAGCGATTTCGTTAGATTGCAGGAATAGTGCATCGCTATCAATTAAGACACCACGACGTTCCATACGGGAAAGTACGCCTAACAATGGCAATTCTATTTCTTTAAAGAGTTTTTCAAGAGTGGGTTCTTTAGAGAGTTTTTCCCATAGTACTTGTTGCAGTTTCATTGTCAGCCATCAGCATCTTCTCGCAGCGCTAGTACTGGCGGCTTGTTCCAACGGAATTTGCTAAAAGTCAGCTGATTTTTACCTTGCCTCGCAATTTCTTCAAAACCAATGGTTTGATGCCCCTAAATAACGTTTCGCCAGATCGTCCCATACATGTGCGACCGGTGCTGATTGAGCACATAGGATTCGAGCATGGTATCGAAAGCCACACCTGCTACATCAATGCCATTACGGGCGAAAATAGTGAGATCGTATTGAAAGCTTTTGCCCTGACTTTTTGAATGGCTGGATTTTCTAAAACCGGCTTTTAACAGCGAAAGTGCGGTTAGTCATGCTTCGGTGCACCTAACAATCTAATTGCAGCGGTAAGTAAGCGGCTTCACCGTTTTCTAACGCAAAGCGAAAATGCCCACTAAGTTGGCAGCCATATAAACTCTAAATTATCGGTTTCGTATCTAGGGCAAAAAGTCTGGCTTGCTGTGAGTTTTTCCATCCAACGATTTAAATCCGCTTCAATGAGTAAGGTTTCATAACGGCTACGATCACTTTGAATTGCCGGCACGCCTCCTCGCTATTGTCTTGAGCGAGTGCAGGTAGCTTGATAGTGATTAATCTTGGTCGGTTGTTCGCTACTATTAGTAATGGAATCAGCACCATCTCATCACCTATTGAGCGACGTTTCAAATCTAAGCAACGGCCGAAACATATTCAGTGAGTTGATCGTTATTGCTTTTGCGCCAAGAGTGAGTTGCCTGGAGTAATATCGAGGGCGACATCGGTTTTGATGGTGGCAAGACGATAGGATCAAATCGGCCATTTCTTTTTCCGCCAATAATTTATCCCCCAATTTTTGCCCCACGAATTGGCAATTCAGCCACTTTGTCTAAGTTGGCATAAATTTCTGCCATGCCGCTCGATACCCTTGCAAGAGTGCTCAAGTGCGGTCACCGACACCCGCCACGCCTGGAATATTGTCGGCACTATCACCCATTAGCGCTAAGTAATCGATGATGAGTTCTGGTGGAATACCGTATTTTTCAATCACGGCCTCGCGATCCAATACAGAGTATTATCTGCGGTGTTGATCAACATAATGTTGTCATCCACCAGTTGTGCTACATGTCTTTATCGCCGGTGCTAATCAAGACTTTTTGATTAGCTTTAGAGGCGGCTACCGCTAAGGTTCCGATGAGACATCGTCCGCCTCCACGCCTTCAATGACTAAAAGAGGAATGCCAAGGGCACGGATAATATCGTAACGGCTGAATTTGTTTTCGCAGCTCATCTGGCATAGGTGGACGATGGGATTTATATCGTTCAAACATTTCATCACGGAAAGTTTTTGCCTTTCGCATCAAAGACCACCGCAATATGGCTCGGTTGCACTTTGCGAAATCAGGCTTTTTGAGCATATTTAATACACCGTACATACGACCAGTCGGTTCACCGGCAGAATTGGTGAGTGGCGGAAAAGCATGAAAAGCACGATATAAATAAGATGAACCGTCCACTAGGACCAATGGATTAGAGCGATAGTTGGCATAAATATTCCGTCCAAAAATAATGAAAAAGTGTCGCATTATAGCGTAAATTGCGAAATGGGGCGAACGGATAAAGAGCGGTCAATCAAACGTAAAAATTATGACGAAGGCATTTGGCTGTGGCATAACAGGATCACTTGAGCATTCAACATAAGGGAATAACTATGTCATTAAAACTGGTTGAAGTTGTTGTATTAGGGCAAGTGCTGCGCTTGAATGTCCCTGCCGAACAAGAAGAGATTTTGCGTCAAGCGGCACGTAATTTAGATCTTCAAGTGTCTGAAATGAAAGAGCGTACAGGTTTATTGCACTAGACCGTGTGCTTTTCTATTGTTGTCTTTGAATTTAAGTTTTGAATTAACCCAAGAAAAGAATAAAAATGCCCAGATTGAAAACGTGTTATGTACGCGAATTCAGCAGTTAGATCATTCTTTAGAGAATGCATTAGGTGGCTGCCTTATCGTCGATTAAATAAAAAGAAACCGCATGTTGAAAGTGCGGTTCTTTATGTATTTTTAATCGGGCTGTAATAGAGTTTACCAATTTCAATTTTTGTCGCCCTGTTTCTTCACGCCATTTATTGCTGTCTCGTAAAGAATAAACGCAGCCACAATATTCCATGATAAAAACGTTCACGTTTACTGATTTCGATCAGTGCGTTGCGATCCGCCAGCTTTACGCCAGTTGTAATCCCACAAATTACATCATCATATTTTTTCAGCAGCACGGTGACCACATCCATCATTTGATCCACTGTCTTTCCAGCGAGAAATACCAAGACAGCTGGTAAATACCGAAACCATGTTCCATGAGCATATTCAGCCGCTTTTTTTCAAAACGCATATCAAAAACACATAGTGCAACGAATGCCACGTTCCGGTTCCCATTCCATACCTTTTGCGCGATCAAACCATTGTTGGCGATCGTAGTCAGCATCAATAAACGGAATCCCAAATTTTTGGGCAAAACGGATGCTTTTTCTTTCACGAATTAAATATTCTTTTAATGGATGAATATTTGGTTGTAAAATAAATCGTAAACTCAATCCCAGAGGCCAAATGGCTTCCATCACTCACCTGAGCAAGGCGCACAGCAGGAGTGGAGAAGTAACTTTATTACGTCCTTCGGTATCTGAGTTTTTCACGAATAAAAAGGCGCATTGGGATCCTTGCGTACTTTTTGTTTACGTGGTTTTGAAATTTAGTTTGAGAATCGACCGCACTTTGCGGTTGAATTTGTTCTTCAGTCATATTAATAAGTTCGGTCTACCGATCAACAAGCTCGAGTGAAATTAAGGCTTTTTGTATTCGCTTTCAGGTATTAAGGGCAACAGCATCAACCGCTTTTTGGCTTCTTGTTTCGCACGATCCATCGCATAACCGCGGGATCTGCGTTCAGACATAATCGCAAAGCACTTCATCGATCGCATCACGTTTTCCGCCTTGTTCAATGGCTTCGCGAATAAGCGCGGCTTGTTGTGGATTACCGTGACGCATTGCGTGTACTAAAGGAAGAGTTGGTTTACCTTCGGCGAGGTCGTCACCCACATTTTTGCTCAATGCTGCAGCGTTTGCGCTGTAATCAGCACGTCATCTACCAATTGGAAATGCAGCATCGAGATAGCGACCATATTCTTGAAATGCGGTTTCACTGATTTTTTCAGCACCCTGCAACAATTGCAACAGATTGTCCGCCACTTCAAATAAACGTGCTGTCTTACTATAAATCACACGCATGTAGCTTTCTTCCGTGGTATCGATCGTCTCACGTTCATCAATTGTTGAACTTTCACCTTCCGCCAACACGTTGGTGGCGTCCGCCATAATACGAAGAATATCTAGCGATTGTAACTGTGCCACCAATTGGAATGCACGAGTATAAATGAAGTCACCCATCAATACGCCAGCCGCGTTACCAAAGGCAGAGTTTGCTGTTGCGCGGCCACGACGCATATCTGATTCATCGACCACATCATCATGTAATAAAGCAGCGGTGTGAATAAATTTACAAAGGTCGCACAAGTGGCCACTTTATCGCTTTCGTAGCCTAATGCACGAGCTGCTAAAACCGCAATAAGTGGTCGAATACGTTTTCCGCCACCTTGTACAATATAAAAACCAAGCTGATTAACCATCGGCACATCGGAGTTAATCTGTAGCTAGAATGGCTTTGGTTAACTTTCTGCATATCCGCATCGGTTAATGTTTGGACTGGGTATGCATATCCATTAAAATCTTGTTTGTTCATCTTCATTTGGTTCGATGGTTGTGTATATATAGTGCGGTGAATTTTACCCGATTTTTCATGTTTCTGAAATTAAACTCGAGGAAAAGCGCTTTTTATTTTATTGCAAATAAGTGCTTGCGATCGAGTTGTTTTTTCCGTAGAATTTGCGACCTATTTATATGAATTTTGAAGTGCGGACCGAAAATAGTAACGGAGAAGCACAATTATAGCGGAGTATTTATGTACGCAGTTTTTCCAGTGGCGGTCAAAACAACACCGTGTGAGCGAAGGTCGACGTAGTCTCGTTTAGAAAAACTTGAACTTGCAACTGGCGCAACAGTTGAGTTCGACCCAGTGTTGATGGTCGTTAATGGTGAAGATAAAGAAATTGGTGCACCAGCAGTAGCTGGCGCGAAAGTGTGCAAGTTGTGGCACAAGGTCGTGGGCGATAAAGTTAAAATCGTTAAGTTCCGTCGTCGTAAAACACAGCCGTAAACAACAAGGTCATCGTCAGTGGTTCACAGAAGTGAAAATCACTGGGATTCAAGCATAATTTCAGAGGAGATCGGCAGATGGCAACTCAAAAAGCTGGTGGTTCAACTCGTAACGGTCGTGATTCTGAAGCTAAACGCCTTGGTGTTAAAACGTTTCGGTGGCGAATCTGTATTAGCAGGTAGCATCATTGTACGTCAACGGTGGTACTAAATTCCACGCAGGTAACAACGTAGGTATGGGTCGACCACACCCTTATTTGCTACCGCTGACGGTAAAGTCAAAATTTGAAGTGAAAGGCGAGAAAAGCCGTAAATACGTAAGTATTGTAACTGAATACTTTTACATCTGATGGATAAACGCCCCGCATTATCTGTGGGGCGTTTTCTTTGTTTTCTACCTGTGATTTACAATCACTAATCAAATCTGTTATCTTGGCACTGTCATTCATTCTCTCAATATTTCTAGAATGAAATTTACCTGAATTCCTAACTGTGCTTTTTAGCCAAATAAAGGAAGACATCATGAAACAACAACCTCTTTAGGATTTCTATTTGCTTTAATTACAGCGATGGCATGGGGATCTTTACCTATTGCGTTAAAACAGGTTTTATCCGTGATGACGCCACAAACGATCGTATGGTATCGCTTTATTGTGGCATTTCTAGCGCTTTTTATTTTGTTTGTTTATAAGAAAAATTGCCACACTTGAAAGGTGGCAATGATTTGGTTGGTAGTAATTGGTGTCATAGGGTTGCTCTGGCAACTTCTCTCATTTAATAGCTCACTAAGTTTATCGATCCTCTTCGGCTCAAATTTTTATTCACTTTTCCTCTTTTTGGCATGTTGATTTGTGGTCTTTTTGTCTTTAAAGAAAAGCTCGGATTACACCAAAAAATAGGTTTAGTCTTATTACTTGTAGGATTAGTGCTTTTCTTCAATGATAAGCTAGATGGGTTTGCAAGGGAAAGCCGCTATTTAACGTGGCGTATTATTAAGTCTGGCAGGCTCGCTAATTTGCGTTGCTTATGGTATGGCACAGAAATTAATGCTTCGCCGTTTTAGTTCACCACAGATTTTATTAATGATTTATTTCGGTTGTCTTTGGTATTTACGCCTATTGCTGAATTTTCCCAAGTGAGAGAGCTCTAGTCCGTTAGCATTTGGTTGTTTGGCTTATTGTTGCTTAAATACCTTATTTTCTCGTTATGGCGCTTATGCTGAAGCCCTCTAATCGTTGGGAAGTTTCTGCAGCAAGCGTTGTGGATTACCTTATACCACTATTTACCATATTCTCGCTCATCTTCAGCATTATGCGAGCCCCTGATAATTTTACGCGCCAGGACTTTAAAATATGATTAGCTATATCGGGCGTTTGTTGTAGTATGCGGAGCACTTTGTCAGCAATCGGATAGTTAGTTACCGCAATCAAAGCAAAGTGCGGTTAAATATTGAGAGTTTTTATGAAATTTATTGATGAAGCCCCTGATTCGTGTGGAAGCAGGGATGGTGGAAACGGTTGTAAGTCTTCCGCCGTGAAAATTTATCCCCAAAGCGTGGCCCTGATGCAGGTAGATGGCGGTGATGGCGGTGATGTTTATCGGTTGTCAGACGAAAACTTAAATCATTTGATCGATTATCGTTTTACGAAACGTTTTGCCGCAGAACGCGGGTAGAATGGCCATAGTTCAGATCGTACCGGTCGTCGCGTAAAGATATTACGTTACGTGCCGGTGAGACGCGTGCAAATTGTATAATGACACCAAAGAAGTGCTGGCGATTTGATCAAAAGTGCGACTGCCAAAATGTTAGTGGCGCAGAGGTTATCATGGTTTAGGGTAATACACGTTTTAAATCTTCGGTGAACCGTGCACCTCGCCAAAAACCATGGGGACACCAGTGAAAAACGCGATTTATTATTGAGAATTAATGCTCTTGCGGATGTCGGGATGTTAGGTTTACCGAATGCGGGTAACCACCCTTTATTCGCGCTGTTTTCAGCGTGCAAAACCAAAAGTTGCTGATTATCCATTTACCACTTTCAGTGCCAAGTTTAGCGCAGTGAAAGTGGATGAGGGCCCTAGCCTTTGTGGTGGCCGATATTCCTGGATTGATTAGCTGCATCGGATGGTGCTGGTTTGGGAATTCGTTTTAAAGCACTTAGAACGTTGTCGTGCGTTAATTCATTTAGTGGATATTAACCCAATTGATGAATCCGATCCGCAGATAATATTGCGATCATCGAGTCAGAATTATTCCAATATAGCGAGAAAAATTGGCAGATAAACCACGTTGTTAGTCTTCAATAAAATTGATACGATGACAGAAGAAGAGGCGCATGAACGTGCTCAAGAGATTAGCCGAACGTCTTGGTTGGAAGCATATCACCTTATTTCCGCCGCAACCGGTAAAATGTGCCACCACTTTGTCGTGATATTATGGATTTCATTGAAGGAATCCGCGTGACGTTGCAGAAGCAAGTAAAACCGAAGAAGTGAAATTCAAATGGGAAGATTATCAAGAACAACTTCGCTGAACATCAATTTGATGATGAAGATGACGACGGGATGATTGGGACGAAGAAGATGAAGAAGGTGTTGAATTATTTACAAAACTCTTATCGTTTAGACGAAAAAGAGCGAAATTTGACCGCTCTATTGGGTTAACCTTTTCTCCACCTTGACGCGCTTTTAAAGCGAGGGTTGGTTTTCGAAATGACATAGATTATACCGTGGGCGACGAACAATTTTTGCAGCCAGGACGCTGCGCTTTTGAGTGAAGATAATACTTTCATTGAACATTCCTTATTTTGATTTAAATGCGCCAAATTTACCGTAGCGGTTTGCAACGCACTTGCACGACCTTCGTTACCAATTTGACGAGTTTTACCGGTATAAAATGTGAGAAGCAGATGAGGTATCATGCATAAATACAGGGTATTCATTACCATCTTCCTATTTCATGGTGTTGTTGGTTAGCACAAGAACGAATGAGAAAGCTTTGTTTTGCGTTGGAATATAAAATAAAACAGTATGATAATTTTCAGGGTGAATGCCTCATTAGAGCTCCTTATATAACGAAAAGAATTGGGCGAAGATACTAATGAAAAGAGAATGATTATCAATATAATTTTTATTCATGACGATGAGAATTTTTCATATTGAGAAAAGAAACGCCCGATTGAAAGGCATTTTGTCAGTTTGAGGAGAGTTATCCACGATGCGTTTTTCATAATACGCTCTTTCGCTACTTTCCATTCTACGCCTTTAATATCATCACGTTTATCATGTTGTACCTTCGCAAGACCGATTTTGATTCTGCCCAAGCACCTTTCCAATAAAGAGAAAGGGCAACAATGGTAAAACCATCACGGCTTGATTTACGGGAAAAGATTATCCAGTTCACGCTATTCAATAAAAAGCTTACGCGCACGCGTCGGATCGCAAACCACGTGGGTAGCCGTTTTAATGGTTGAATGGTCGCAACCAAATAAATAGGCTTCCCCGTTTTAAAATGATATAGCTGTCGCTGATATTAGCTTACCTGCGCATTGATTTTACTTCCAACCCTTTAGTAATTCAGGCCGGCTTTCAATTTCATCTTCAATAAAAACATTCGTGTCGAGCTCGTTTATTTAACGCAATGGTGTTGGAGCCGACTTTGACTCTCTCTGGTCATGCTGTTATCCGTTTGCTTGTCATTCGTAAATTGGCGCTGATTTTACCTGAATCTCGCCGTGGAGTTAGTAAAACAAAAGAGGTATGATTTGACTCAGCCTTATTACTTTAACGATCGATTGGTTCGTCTCACTCAACCACAGAAACGATAAGCTCTCTGCATGCACGCAGCACTAATTTCTGTATTAGGATGATCTGCAAACATGCTTTCGAACACGACGAATTGTTGCCACACCACAGTGCTTGATCTTGTGTGGTTTTTAATTCACGCCCGTGGGTCATCGGCTTTTAGTGCGGGTCAATTCTTCACTGAGTTTGCACGGTTTGGCAGGGTTTTCGCGAGAAATGCAACATGGCACGGAATTCACTACGAGGCAGTTTAAATCAAACGCCTTCAGGTGTGATTAAATTATGGCGATTTTATCCAGTGTCCACCCATTAAAACGATAGATCTCACGTTGTAAATGGGTTTTTGCCATTTAGTGTCACAGCGGTGCGATGCAATAAATTTCGTGCATCGAATGGTGAGTCTCTCTTGGGTTAAATGGTCTAGTGGAGATGCAATCATCTGCCCACCTCAGCTCCAAGCCTGTACCATCGACCTCGTTATCTCGTCCCGTGAGGTGAGATTAATGGACACGCAGCTTTCACGTAACTCTCACGCCCTCAGTACTAAAACCATACTCGTGGTAAGTTGGATATCTAACACGATGAGATTGACTCCTTTCTGAGTTTAACTGGACGCTACATTTCGGCACCCATTCTTTGTGCTTGTACACTAATTATAGCTCCTCGAAGCTTCAAAAATTCCTCTAACGTCTACGGGTTACCGCTTCATCTTTCCACAATGAGAGAATGGGCAGCCATCCGCTGCTGCTTGTTATACTGTTATGGGCATATTTTCATAATTCGTAACATTGCTGTAACAACAGAAAAGTGCAGTTCACTGTTTAAATTACATTTAATTTTACGATTCAAGTCGCATCGTTAACATTCCGCCGTATCTTATGCTAGGAATTTCTAGCAGTGAAACAATAGTTGGAACTTTCATGATGATGTCGAATTCTTCTTTATTTTTATTTTACCGTCATCCTTTCCACCTTTCGCCGGCTTTGATAAGCAAACCGGCTTTCTCGCCAGTGGACGAAGCTGTCATTTTTCAGCCGCAGAGCGAGAATCAAGATGTGATCGTCACTGGTCGTTCTTCGCAGAAGGGCATTATCTCTATCACAGAGCAAAATGTCCGGTAGTTCAATCACAGGTACGCATCATGGTGACGTAGCCACATTTTCTATTTCGTTCCGGGAAGATTATAACGATCCTATTTTGCCGACGATGATTTCTCAAAAGTCGCGCAAGCTTGCGTTTAAAGCGAGTCAGCCACCATTAAAAAGCAGAAGATGTGTTGAGATTGCTTTACCGAGCGTTGTACTGCGGCTGTTTTGTTATCCGCCCGAAGTGAAAGAACATTAAAGTGGCAGACTGGCCGGACGTCACAGGTCGCCATTACCGAAAAACATCAGGAAAATCAACCGCACTTTCAGCACAAACCCAGAAGCAGTAGTAAGCACCGTTTAGCGGAAAGTTTATTTACAGTCAGTATGCCGTATGGATCTTCTTCACTAGGTTTAGGTCTGGCCTTTTACTTTGTGTAAGTTGCCACTGCTGCCGTTACTAGCGATAGTGACTGGTCGCACTCAACGCCCCAATATGCGCGCTGGCATTAAGTTTTGTATATGTGCAGATGGCGCTGACTTATACTTTGCTAGGCGGACTTGTCGCCGCACTGGTTTTATCGTTCCAAGCGCTACGAATATCCTTGGCGTGTGAGCGATTGGCTTATCAATCATCTTTGGTCTTGTTAGTTTTGTCGATGTTCGGTGTATTTACCTTGCTGCTCCCTAGCTCATATGAAACAAAACTCTCTTTACTTAGCCAACAGCAAAAAGCCGGCGCTTTTGGGTGGCGTGTTCTTAATGGGTGATTGCGGGACTTGTGGCTCAATTCCTGCACCATCCGCACCGCTTGCGGCGCCTGCTTTGGCGTGGCGGAGTGGGATTTGTTTACAGGTGCGATTCACGCTTCTTATCGGCTCGCGTTGGCAAGTGGGCGTACTCGCCGATTTTAATCACTGATTTGGGAATAAAATCCCGCCTGCAAAACTCAGGCATGTGGATGGAAACGGTTAAAAGCCTTCCTTTGGCTTTGTGATGCCTGCGTTACCGGTATTCTTAATTCTCGACATTTTGCCAGATGAATGGACACACTGCGATTATGGCGATGCTTCTACATCGCATTTTTCATTTGCTATGCTTTCCAAATGCCGAAAATGGTACAGGTTGGGTATTCCGAATTTCTTTTTAGTCGGTGCACTGATTAGCAGCTAAACCAGCTCAAACCTGGGTTTGCAGTCGAAGCTCCGCGCGGTCGAAAATAAGGCGGTTTTCGCGTTGAATTTAAAACAGTCAAAAAGTGAAGCTGGAATTGGCAACAAGCACTGTCAGGAAAATAACAAATCACGTGTGATGGCTTGATCTCTGTGCGGATTGGTGTGTTAAGCCAGAAGAGTTTGAAAGAAACATTTCAGTGATCCAAGGTACAAAAGCCTTTTGGTGATATGCTGCTCCTTCAAGTTGGCGTGCACGAGTACTCCGAAAGAAAACCGCGCTTTTAATGACAAAATATGTTAGTTTCAATGAAGATTACCTTTTGTCTATAGCGAAAAAGAGTTGGTAGGAAAGCCAAGCTTAACGGATTCATGCTGCCAGTTGAAAGCTTGTAATGAATGAAAATCAGTAAAAGCGTAAGATTGGTTTCTCAATCAAAAAGTCCTTTTCTGACTAGGGTATTGTTTGGCCGGTTAATCATTAATATACACCCTGTTCTCAAATCACTTTTTATTTTTATTAGGAAAACTTTATGAAAACTTAGAAAAATACTCGTATGTTTTAGCTTTATTACGTATCGTCGCTGCATACATATGTTTATCTTTACACGGCAGCAAAGGAAATTCTGGGAATTCCCAATTTCAAAAATGACGGGCGGTAATTTGGCGCAGGGTGATCCAACGACGATTGTTTGTGAGTAATCGAGACGGTTCAATTCAACTTAATTAATTTTAGGTTTATTTGTTCGCTGCGGCACTTTATCCTTTCGTCAAACATGGCGCGTGCGTCTCTTATGCACGTTGCAGGTAAAGGGAATTTCTATTCCTTCCCAATCGCGAATGGTGGTGAACTTGCTTTACCTTTACTCTCTCTCTCGTGTTCTTCTATTTTGTGCTTTGGCGTATGCTGGCATTTTCTAGATAAACCGCAAACGCTAATCACATTATTCACACTGTTAGGTTGCCCGCATTTTGCGGGCTTTTTATTTTTAAACCTCCAACATAACAGATCGAACCTGAAGTGCGCTTTTACCAGGAAAATCTGTTATAAACGCAAACGTTTGCGTTATAATTCTGTGCTTATTTTTAACCATTTAATTGAAAGGAAAATGTACTGACAGACCGTCCAATTGCTGTCAGGCTTTACGAGGTTTCTGATAAAAACCGGTATCGTGGTAGAATTTGGTCAAGGCCTAGTACAGCGGTAAAAACTACTTTCCACAGGCGCAGACCGCAAAATTATTGGAGCAGTGCATGGTTTGTCGGTGACTGCAGTGTCTGATTATACGACTCAGAAATGATGGATTTCGGTCGTCAAAAACCTTGCATATCCAAAAAGTGCGCTGGTGGGATTCTTGTCGTCGTGCGATCAGATGATGCCATCTCATGCAAGCAACATGGCATTGAAGGCATTGATATGGTTGTCGTGAATTTACATCCGCTTTGCAGCCACTGTGGCTAAAACCAGACGGTACCCTGGCTGATGTACGGTGGTAGAAATATCGATATTGGTGGCCCAACTATGGTGCGCCCTGCAGCGAAACCATAAAGATGTAGCGATCGTAGTGACCAATCATGATTTCTCCACGCAATTCTTGCTGAAATGGAGGAAACACTCGAACAGCTTCAGATCGCTTGAAAGTCCCGTTTTGACCTCGCGATTAAAGCATTTGACATACCGCGCAATGCTGATCGGCATGATTGCTAACCACTTCGACAAACATGGTGAAACCATAGCAGTGGCCGGAGGACGAGGTGACGCGGAATGCGAAGCAGCGGTCAATTCCTCACTGAACTAAATCTGAACTTCGTGCGTAAACAAAACCATGCAGTTAATCTGGCGGAAAACCTTCCACCAAAATGCAGTTTTCACGCTGATTTGAATGGTGGAAGAGTAGGCGAGGTGGCCACGTTAGCAACTCCAAGGTAAAGCCTTTGTCTACAATAATATTGCAGACACCGATGCAGCGCTGAATGTGCGTGAAAGAATTTGATGAGCCAGCTTGTGTGATTGTTAAACACGCTAATCCATGCGGTGTGGCTTTCTTAGGTAAAGATATTTTAGACGCCTGGTAATCGCGCTTTACCAAACCGATCCAACTTCTGCATTTGGCGGCATTATTAGCTTTCAAACTCGTGAATTCGGATGAAAACACGGCGAATGGTAAACTGTGGAGCGCCAATTCGTTGAAGTGATCATTGCGCTGGTAAAGTTTCGAAGCGCAAGCAGTGGTGAAACGTAAGAAAATGTTCGTTCTGTTTGAATGTGGTGAATGGACGTCACGTTCCGAACGTTTAGATTTCCAAACGCGTAAACGGTGGCCTTGTTGTGTACAAGATGCCGATTTAGTGCATGGTTGGTTTGGATGATCGAAAGTGGTGAGTAAACGTCAAACCAACTGAGTCAAGAACTAAAAGACTGGTTATTCCTGCTGGAAAGTGAGCGAAATTCGTGAAATCCAATCGCCATTGTTTACGCCATAAAGACAATCAAACTATCGGCATTGGTGGCAGGCCAAACGAGCCGCGTGTATTCGCAAGTAAGATTGCGGGCGACTACAGGTGCAGGACTGAAAGTGATTAACCGTGGCCGCTGTGTGTGACGCATCTGACGCCTCCCATTCCGTGATGGCATTGATGCTGCAGCGAAAGTGGGATTCAATGTGCGGATCCATCCAGGTGGATCAATGCGCGATCAAGCAGCCATCGGATGCAGCAGCAGATGAACATAATATGGTGATGGTGGCTTAACTGGAATGCGTCATTTTAGACATTAATTATCTAACTATCCCTCTTTAGCAAAGAGCTGAGAGAGAGACTGAACGATGCTAAATATACCATGAGGTTGGAAAATAACTTCTGCCATCTCTCCCCACCTTTAAGCTAAAGAGGGATTAAATTCCAAAAAGATACAAGGTAGCACTATGAACATCCTCATCATCGGAACAAGTGCACGAACACGCCTTGGCTTTGGAAAGCTGCACACCTCCATTAGCAGATAGTGCTTTTAGTCGCACTCAGGCAACGCGGGTACAGCATTAGAGCAAAAAGTAGAAAACGTAAGCATTTCTGCAAGGGACTGATGTTCCTGCATTAGTGGAATGGCTCAAGATAACCAAATTGAGCCAATCCATTGTTACGCAGCTCCCGCCTAGTGATTGGGGTTGTTGATGCATTTCGTGAAGCTGGACTGAAAGATTTTGGTCCGCTGTGCTAATAGCGGCTGCGCAATTGAAGGTTCAAAAGGCATCTCACTGAAAGACTTCGCGGCTCGTCACAAAACTCCAACGGCAGAATATCGTAAAACTTCACCGAAAGTAGAACCTGCACTGGCGTAGTTTTGCAGGAAAAAGGTGCGCCAACTGTCGCTCGGCAGACAGATGGTATGGCGGCAAAGGCGTAATCAAGGTGCAATGACATTGCAAGAAGCGGGAAGACGCTGTGCGTGGATATGTTGCCAGTAGTGCCTTCGGCGAAGCGTGGTGCTGAGTGGTGATTTGGGCGAAGAGTTTTTAGATGGCGAAGAAGCAAGCTCTTTGATCGTCATGGTAGATGGTAAACGCCGAACTCCATGGCGACCAGTCAAGATCAGGTAAACGTAGTAGGCGAAAATGATGGTTACAGGCTTAAATACTCGGCGGCATGGGCGCGTATTCGCCTGCGCCAGTGGTGACACCAGAAATTCATGATCGCATTGGCGAGAAGTGATTTATCCAACAGTCAAGCGGCATGGCGGCGAAAGGCAATGCTTTACACCGGTTTTCCCGTACGCAGGACTAATGATTATGCTGAATGGCCAGCCGAAAGTGATTGAATTTAACTGCCGCTTTATGATCCAGAAAACGCAGCCACCATGCTTCGTCTGAATCAGATCTCGTTGAGCTTTCACCTGCAAAGCTTGCGAGGGAAAGATTGATGAGTTAAATCCCCAGTGAACCAAAAGCGTCCTTAGGTATTGTGTTAGCTGGTGAAGGGTATCCAGGTGATTATCGTGAAGCGTGATGGGATTAGCGGTCACCACAAAGTGCGGTCGAAAATGAGAAAGTTTTTCAGCGGGTGTTGCAGAAACAAGAAGGCAAAATTAGTCACGAACGGCGGTCGCGTGTTTTGTTACTAGTTACCGCGCAGGCGAAAGTGTATTTGCACACAAACAAAAGCTTTAAAACTCTGCTGAACAAAATTCAACGTAGACGTTTTTATCGTCGAGATATTGGCTATCGCGTTGTTGAACGTGAGCAGCAAAAATAACCACATTTAATGTTAAGGAATCGTATGGATTATAAAAATAAAAGAATTATGTCGTATCTGCACATAAGTGTCAACATTACATAAAGATAAATCGCACGAGCAATATGCGGCGTGAAACGATGTTGATTTTGTTATTGCTCTGCTGTGCAGAAAGGGGTTATACCTTTTGTAATCGATCTGGCCATTACCAATCCTTTTTGGTGAATATTTGATTTAACTAATTCTGCAGACAGCAAAAGACAGATTTTGATAGTATTTAACGGAGTTATTGAACAAATTTAATGAAAGTGAATTGTCTTCGGATTTGCAATAGGTGCAGCGAAAAACAAAGAGGAAATTGCTTTTATTGCCTGAGTTAATCGCGGCTTATGGTGACTTGTGTAATGCTTGTGTAAATGTACCATTAGATGAAAATGGCGTGTTAGATAATGAACTCATTGAGCAATCTGTTTATGCTGTACAAAAATTGCAAACATCACACCACGTGGTGAAGGTAATTTTAACTTTACTGTGAATTTTAACTGCAAGCCATTTATTCCTTATTTCCCTGCCGGTTATCATCTAAGTCATTTGCCAAACAGTTTTGTCATTGGTTTAGAAACACCAGATTTATTAGTCGAAGTATTAAAATCTGTACCAAAATCGCCTCATAATCAATTTTATGCTGATTGTTATCAGGCTATGTCACAAGCCCTGCAATATCATGTAGATCAAGTATTAGAGATGTTAAGTGCGGTCAAATTGTCGGGCGAATTTGAATTTGCAGGTATTGACAGTTCGGCGGCACCATCGAAAAATTGTGCATCCATGACAAAAGTGTATGAATTAATGGGATTGCCATATTTTGGTGCGGCTGGTTCAGTAGAAGTTTCTGCGCTACTGACAAAAGTGTTTAAATCAATCCAACACGTGCCATTGGTTGGGTTTTCTGGATTGATGTTGGCGGTGACAGAAGATTTAGGTTTAGCCGAAGGTACACAAAAACACTATTTTGATATTCGAGCTTTACTGACTTATAGCGCCGTATGAGTATCGGTTTAGACACGGTTCCCGTGGCGGAAATGTCAAGGCAGAAAGCATTGCCGCTATTATGCGCGATACAGGAACAATGGCATTTCGCTTAAATAAACCACTAACTGTACGCTTATTCCCAATTCCGAATAAGGTTGCAGGTGAAATATCAGAATTTGAAAGTGATGATTTATGTAACTGTCGCCTTTTACATTCCTGATTAAACGAAAATTTCCTATTTTTGTTGTGAACAACGTTATCCCTACTGTCAATAAAGGAGTATCTCATGAGAAAATTAATATTAGGTAGCCTTGTTGCTGCATTATTAACGGGTTGCTCGTTTCAAATGTCTCACAAAGTTCAACATTAGATGGCGAGTGGATTTGTATACTATCCAGACACAAGATAAACAAACTTACGATCGCTTAGATCACTTTGTCTTGAAGCCAGATGGAACATGAGGCCTTGCGAGGCATTTTCACATTGAATTGGATAAAGAGACGACTATTCGTTATTTAACAAAAGGTAAGGTGAAATGGCAGAGCCAAAATAATGTCTTGAGTTTTGATTTTGTTAATCGCGCGATGGTACCTGCACACAGTAACAATGTGGCGAAAAGCCATCAAGCAAGATAAGAAATTACAGAAAAACAAGAAAAAGAGCAATTAACTCACGTTTTTTATAGCAAATCAGGCGATCATGTGAATATGCCAATTGAACTAAACAAAATGGCAATCAACTTATTCTAGGTAAGGATTTTTGCGACTTGTCGACGAGTCACTGAGAATGACAAAGATATTCAGTTATTGAACTCAGTGGTTTGTGAAGAAATAAATACAATTATTTTAAGCTTGATAAAAACAAGCATGATTTTAAGCGCACTTTATTTTATAAGTGCTGAAAATCAAATTAATAAAAGGAGTATTACTATAGGAGAAAATTAGTATTAGGTAGCCTTGTCGCTGTATTGTTATCGGGATGCGCAACGGCACATCAGCAAACCGAACAGGAAAAAGCATTGGTGGGTGATTGATTTGCTATGTTAAGCCTGCGGCAAAAGCCCTTTACCAGTCGAGCATTTTGATTATGTCACTTATCGAGCGGATCAAACCGTGTTGATGCGTGGTATCTCAGATTGATACAAAAGAAGTTGCTGATGCAAAGTTAGTTTATTGCATGCCAAAGCCAAAATGGCAGGCTGGTGATGGTAAATTGAGTTATGACTTCACCGATCGTTCATTTAAGACCGCCCATTCACCAGAAGTTGCGAAAAATCATAGAGCAAGTCTCCAGAGTTTGAAAGACTATGAGAAGGAATTTGTTTCACCGTGATCGTTGTGGTGATCATTTGACATGGAAGATTGAAAATGAAAAGTCCAACAAGGATGACAAATTTTAATACTTATACTGAAAGAAACCAGCCAATGCCGTAAACTTAGTGTGGGCGAGAAAAACAAAAGAGAGGTTAAATTAATTGAAAAATTAGTGAAAGAAAAAGGTCGATTTAGATAAATGAATGTTTTCATTGTAATAATGAAAAATATGGTCGAAATTTTTGGTTAAGTTTTTGCCTGGAAACAGGTAAACTATATACAAATAATTCAAAACAACGAGGAAAAACATACTGTTTTAGTATGAACATCGCTGATTACGGGTGATCCAGTCTGCGGGCAAGCCATCAGGACGAGAAAATCGTCGTCAAGCAGAGCATATCGAGCTTATCGCATCTGAAAACCATGCGGAGTCCACGCGTAATGGAAGCGCAAGCGTTCTCAGTTTACTAACAAATAGTAGAAGGCTATCCAGGTAAATGTTACTACGGCGGTTGTGAGTACGCAGACATTGTGGGCAGTGTAGGCGATTGATCGCGCGAAAGAGTGTACGTGTGCGGATTAGTGAACGTACAACCACACTTCGGGTTCACAAGCCAATGCGGCAGTATATGGTGCATTAATCAATGCGGGCGATACTCATTTTTAGGGATGGATTTAGCACACGGTGGTCACTTTAACCCATGGGCAAAAAGTGAGTTTCTCCGGTAAAATTCCATAATTCTGTACTTTGTGGTATCACTGCTGATGGTTTAATCGACTCATGAAGATGTGCGTCAAAAAGCGTTAGAACATAAACCAAAAATGATCGTGGCTGGTTTCTCTGCTTATTCTCAAGTGGTAGATTGGAAAAACATGGGAAATTGCGGATGAAGGGGCGCGTATTTATTTGTTGATATGGTCTGCGTTGCGGGCTTAATCGCAGCAGGTTTATATCCAAACCCATTACCATACGCACATGTTGTAACAACGACCACCCATAAAAAACCTTAGGTGGTCCACGTGGTGGTTTAACCTTTCTTCCTGTGGTGATGAAGAGCTTTATAAACGCTTACAATCTTCTGTTTTCCTGCAAAACCAAGGTGGTCCATTAGTCACATTATTGGTGCGAAAGCAGTATGTTTCTAAAAGAAGCAGTTAGAGCCTGCTTATAAAGAATATCAAGCAAATGGATTAAAAATGCGAAAGCAAATTGCAGAAGTGTTTAAAACAACGTGGTTATGACGTGGTTTCAAATGGGCAGAAAACCATTTATTCTTAGTCAGTCTCTATCAAACAAGGTTTAACCGGTAAAGCAGCAGATGCAGCGTTGGGTAAAGCGAATATCACTGTTAATAAAAACTCCCAGTACCAAATGATCCACAAAAACCATTTGTGACTTCTGGTAGTTCGTGTAGGTACGCTAGCTGTGACTCGTCGAGGCTTTAACGAGCAAGACTGTCGTGAATTAGCCGGTTGGATGTGCGATGTATTAGATGCATATGAGGCAAAAGAAAACGAAGAACAAGTGATTGCAGCAACCAAAGAAAAAGTATTGGCAACTGCAAACGTCTTCCTGTTTACGTAGCTAATTTTAATCATTGTTAAAAGAAACGGTAACATCATTAAAGGATGCTGCCGTTTTTATTTCAATTTTTCTATTCTCCACTGAGAGGTGTAGAAGCTAATCGGTTGATATTATAGTAAACTATTTTCTGAGCAATTGAATAGTTGAATAAAAATACTATATTATTTAGTAGCTCAACTAAACGATAAATATATTAATTCTTCAGCTAAAGAGCCTAGGTAAAAACCAGTCTCCATTATGCTTACTTAAATTACACGATAGTGGCTTTAACGGTGCTGAGCCTATTATCCAATTTAGTTAAAAATCCAACCGCACTTTCGATTCAATTGAAATCACATTTATCTCCCAAAGGAAGTCCCATGTTTAAAACATTATTAAATTTATTTCGCTCGACTGACAAAAATAGTCTTTAAGCCTTTAAAGCAATATGCAGAATAAGGTGATGCAGAGGCAATATATCAGTTGCAGAGTATATATGCCTGGTAAAGGGTAAAGAAGTCGATTACGATAAAGCGATGACGTTATATCACCGCGCGAATGCATTGGGTTATCCATTGGCGGCAAATAATATTGAGTGCACTATGATGATATGGGGAGCCTGAAAAATCAGTGGAAATGGTTTGAGCAAGGCATTCGTCAGGGCGATAAACGAGCGACAATCAGTTTGGGACGATTCTATCTTTTAGGCATTAGCGGAGCAAAACACATTTAAAGGCATGCAAATGCTAGAGAAATATGACAATAATGGGCTTGCTTCATATCTCTCAGCGCAGGTATATGACGTGTTATAGGACATGAAGTTCCACCTACTATCCTAAAGCATTGAATATTACTTTGGTTTGCTGAGAAGAATAAAACAAGATTTACCCAATAAAGATTTATGGATGACGCTTTATAATAACCTTTGGGACACTTTACAACGCCTCACGAGGATATTCCAACCAATTATGTTGAAGGCAAAATACCTAACCAAAGCTGCTGAAACGAGGCTTCCCATGCAATGTTAGTTTAGGAAAATTTATACACGGTTTTAAGTGATAAAAAGTGTTTCAAAATGGCTATTTAAAGCGGCTGAAAATGGCTTAATTGATGCCTATTACTACATGTTGGTAATGCTTATAAAAGAGGTGAGGAGTCAACAAGATAGCCAAAAGCCTTAAAATGGCTGGGAGCTAGCAGAATTCCAAAAGTGAGGGATGCTTGTGAATTAGGCCAAGATTTACTAGAAGGGTTAGTAATGTGCCACAAAATTTAGAAAAAGCTCATGCATTTTATCTACTGCAAAAAGAATCAGGGAGAATGTCGAACGCTCATACAACAGTTGCAAAGTCGTTCTCATGTGCGTGATGATTTTGATGCGATTACTTGAACGAGCTAAAGAAGGCAAATCTTGAGGCTCTAAAAAGGATTTAGCGATGGCTATGTTCTGAGGTGATGAAATTGGAAATAGAATTATCGAAGAAGCCTTTAAAATGGTATAAAGCTGCCGCTGAACAAGGCGATGGATGCTCAAAATAGCCTTAGCAAGCGCAGCAAAAGGCGAAGAGTTGAACAAAATAGCGAAGAAGGGGATGAAATGGCTATATCGTAGTGCTGATCGAAGGTCATGGGCTACTATATATAATTTAGTTTGAATATAGTCAGGATTTAGTCAAAAATGAACTGAAGGATCAAATGGGTATAAAAAGCAGAAAAAGACGTCATAGAAGTTTATATTTGAACTGGATTTCTATATCTTATGACGAGACATTTATTAAAAAGATTATAAGTCTGCACGGGTATATTACAGGAATTGGCGGGCGAAGTTGGAACGGTGAAGTACAAAATGAATTAGTATCCTTTCCACTAATGTGGGCTAGGGACACCAAAAGATGATGCAAAAAGCCTTCTTTATCCAACTTGCTGCTGAAAACGGCAGTCCGAGGGAATGGTAATGTAGGCGATGATATGACAATGGCTTTGGCACAAAACGCAAAACTGGAAAAATTCGCCACCAATGGTTTAAAAAGCTCTGTGAAGTTGGATAAGAAAAAGCATGCAGATGCTAGCATAGAGCTTACTTTTTATGTTTAGTATCCATACAAAAAGGATAGGCGAATACATGGTCAATGTGCTAGAATTAATCTACTATTTTTATTGTTTTTGATCTTCTAGTTTACGGCAATGCTGATTCAGCTTTTATTTAGCTGTTAGCGGCGGTAAATATCGCCGCTTATTTTTAATGTGGAAAGATAAAGTCCGCGCGGTCTCGTCACGGCTGGCGAATTTCTGAAAAATACCTTTTTCTATTAAGTCTTCTTGGTGGGTCTACTGGCGTTTATTGTGGGATGAAACGCTTTTCGTCATAAAACCAACACTGAGTTTTTAAATTTGTCGTTATGCTCAGTGCGTTTATATTTGGTTGATCTTAATGCCTTATTGGTATTTCTTTCTTGAATAATATTGAGTACAGAATGACTTTCAGACAAAAAGCCCAGAGAATATCTCTCAGGCTTTTTAGCATGTAATTAGACTATTTTACGAGGCGTCTTTTTCTGCTCACTTGTGAAATAGTGATTAATCCCAAACACGCGACATAAAACAGCAAAAATAAACACGAGCCATTGCACCATCGTAATGCCGGAAAAAGTGACCATTGACTTTCATTACAGCTACCTGTTGGATTGAAGACGGTGCAGCCATTTATGGAATGGTAAAGCTCGGAAAAGTTTGGTATAAATTCCATTGTTTCGACGGCAGGGTCCATTTGTAAATCAAGGTGACGGATAGATATCATTAACTTTAATTGTCACCAAATAAAACCCGACACTAAGAGCAAGAATGCGGATAAGCTGTTTAAACTTAGCTAAGGCTCGATAAGACCAGCGACGAACAAACCCACAACAGCTAAACGTTCATAAACACAAAGTACACAAGGGTTGTAAACCCAGTGCCGTATTGAAAATAAAGTGCGGTCGATTCTAATGCAAATGCGGTAAATGCCAAAAAGATCCACGCTGAACGTTTAAGGGATAATTGCTTAAAAAGTCGAGCATCTCTTTTCTCCTTATGCTTCACTAAATAGGAAGAATTAAGCCAAGGTCCGCAAGCCAAATCGTCATTTCAGGTAGTGATAAATTGATTGCAAGGAAAACCGACTAGCGTTAATACGATGGGTGTAAGGCAATGCCATATAGACCATTCTACCATAGGAAAGTTTAATTAACGGTGCAAGAGACGATGTTAGTAAGAACAAGAATGCTGTTTGACCATTTGTGTCGCAACAGAAGGTAAGTTTGTACTGTATTGATTGCGACCGCAAGTAATTCTAAATTGGTGGTGCAATCGCGCCTCGCTGTAAGCGCAAATTTTTTCGCCCCATTACTGTAAACTGTTGCAACGAAATACGCTATCAGGAAAAATTGCAGAAAGTAAACCGTTGAAACCATAGAATAAGGCTTAACTGAGTTTTCTCTTCGCACCTAATCACGAAGTGAATAATGGGCGCAAAGAGCTTTTTGATCGATAATCACCGCAACTGATAGAGAAGAATACCACTAATAATGCAGTGAAAGGTAAACTTTCTGGAATGATTTTACCAATGGCGTGTTCACTCAGTTACACCTGTAAAGGTTGTTGCAAGAATAATCACACTTAAAACCAATCAAGCCGACAGCTGCTAAGTGGAAGGCTAGACCCAGATTAACCAAACTGCGATAACCGCTTGAACAGAAAGACGAATCTTATCTTTGTTTTAGACATTTTGTGTATTTTCACGATTCAAACTAGCCAAGATTTTCCATACTCTTCTGGGTAATTTTTCACCATAGCCGAATACTTTAAATTCTTTCAACTAAAACACAAGTGAGTAAATCCACAGATAAAGACAGGAACGGGTTACTGAATGGCCATACGGAAGAAGAATTCAATGAAATTCCATTTAGCTTGTTCTGCACGATCGGCTTTTGTGGTTCACCTACCATGGTCATTACACCACCGGAGTGCAGACGGTCATACCAGCATGCACTCATTGCGTTACGTAAGAAAGAACTGGGAATTTTCGAGAGTTTCTGTGATTTTTAATTTTGTTATCATCGGAAACATCAACTGCATCTTGTAGTGTCTTACCTGATGCGACTTTGTGTGATAAACCCACAGAAACCCATGGCAACACTTTGATGATTACAGCCACAACAGCTCAGCGCATCCAAGAACGTCTGAAAGAAATGCTGCACTGGAAACAATGCTAAAGAGAGGACGATTTTAGAACGGACACGGACTAATAATTCTGTGAATACATAGCAAAAAGCTGCTCTACAAAGTAAATACCAGCCACCATAAAAGATTAAAAAGTAAAACGACTTCAAAGCGCTCATGATCCTGGCTTTAACGTGTCTCAGTATCTGTCATGCTGATAGCAATAGCCTCAACGGCTAATAAAAACCACCTGGTTGAAGAGGATAGCATTTTAATGCCATGGCTAGGGTGAAAAATAAACTCGGCGACGAGTACCCAGCCAGCCACAAATGGGCTTACCCATAAAATTGCTAATTACCAAGAAGGCACTAATAGTTAATTTATACTCAACTCAGGCCTGAGCCCAGAAAGTTGTCAGAAATGCTTGTGTGTAAGTCATATCGAACTCCGTCTTTTATAGTCCTGTCATTGTATATATACCGCTTTAAAGCGATAATAGACTAGTTAAAGATTTATTCCTATAAATCACATGATCTTTTAGACTTTTTGTATATTTATTTCATACTCATGCAAACAGATAATACCCTTTTGACGGGCCCAGCCCAGCCGCGCTTGCCGAAGAACTATATTGTTAAAAGTGTATCGATAATGGGGCCTCCGCCGGCACTAACCTTCCTTCTGAACGGATTTAGCTGATAAAATCGGTGTCACGCGCACGACATTACGTGAGGTATTACAGCGTTTGGTTTCAGGCTGGGTCTGGGCTTATTCAACATGGCAAACTGACAAAAGTCAATGATATTTGGGATACAGCTGGTCCAAGCATCATTGAAAACCTTAATTACCTTAGATCGCCAGTGCGCCGTTAATCATTGAAAATATGCTGCACTGCGCAGCCGCATGTCGGAATCTTTATTTTATGAGGCAGTAAAAATTCACCCGAAGCCTCAGCTGCCTTGTTCAAAGTGGAATGGATGTTTTAGAGAATACCGCTGAAAGTTATATGGAATTTGACTATGCCTTTATTTCGTCAGTTTACCGTAATGGCTAATAAAACCTTTTCTATCGTTTAATTTTCAATAGCTTACTGGGTTTAATTACAAAATTGGTTTGCTATTCTTTAGTGACGAAAAACATCGCCAAGGACACATGATTTTTATGTAGAATTGCGTGATATTTGTGAAAAGGTCAATCTGATTTAGTGGTGGAATGTATTCGTAAACATAAGCAAGTTACTCTCCGCCTACTGGCGAGCTATTTTAGAAAAGTTTGCCAAGATTTAGCAACAGAATATTATTAAAAGTGCAAGGAAAATGACCCGCACTTTTTCCTTATATCAAAGACTCAACATTATGCGTATTCCAAGAATTCTATCATCCAGAACTTTTAAAAATCAATCTACTGCACAACTTTCAGAGGATGCGCTAATCACGTAGGACGTGTACTTTGCATGACAGAAGGTGAGCAAATCTGAATTATTTGATGGAAGTAATCATATTTATCCAGCGAAAATTATTGAAGCGGAGCAGCCGTTAAGGTGACATTCTTGGTTGTGAATTAAGTGATAAAGAGTCGAATTTATCGATTCATTTAGGGCAGTTATTTCACGCGGCGATCGAAACGGGACTTACCATTCAAAAATCTGCAGAGTTGGGCGTGAATGTGATTACACCTATTATGGCTGGGAACGCTGTGGCGAAGTTGGATGGTGAACGTATGGATAAGAAAAATCCAACAATGGCAAAAATTGCACGGCTTGTAACAATGTGCCGTAACGTTGTGCAGAAATTCGTCCGTTAATGAAATTACAAGATTGGTGAAAATGATGGCGCGTTGAAATTGAATTTACATCCAAGAGCCCAATATTCTATTGAAAACCTGCCTTCCCATCTCCAAAAAGAAGGTGTTCGTTTACTTATTGGTTCAGAAGGCGGTTTATCGCCCCAAGAAATCGCTCAAACTGTAGACAAGGATTTACTGAAATTTTATTAGAAAGCTGTGTTACGCACAGAAACAGCCCTTTGGCAGCAATTAGGTGTTACAAATTTGTTTTGGAGATTTGGATAATGATGGATTTATAAGGCAATTTTTAATTGCGATGCCACAGTTGGAGGATTATTTTCCAAAATACTGTGGTATATATGTGTGAGCATAATGAGTAAGGTTCGATGGGTTTAGTGATTAACCAGCCACTGATTTAAGCATTGCTGAGTTATATTCAAAAATGAATTTTATGATGAAAATGAGCCCGCACTTTTTAGCAATGAACTTGTGCTTGCGGGTGGGCTGGTGATTCTGAGCGTGGTTTTATTCTGTGCACAAGAAAACCGCAAAGAATTTGAACATAGCCTATAAATTACTGATGAGATGTATCTCACCACATCGGCTGGATATTGTGGAAACCTTTGGTTCAGAGGATGCGCCTGAAAAATATCTCTAGTTGCGCCTGGTTGTGCAAGCTGACAGCCGGACAGCCAGAACAAGAGATTGCAGATAATGCGCTAGTAGCTGATAGCCAGCGTCAGACACCATTTTATCGGAAACCACGTGGCGAAGATCGTTATCCTGCTGCGAATCAATTATTAGGGATTAATCATAATTTCGTGTTTTCGCGGGCGGGGCACAGTTAATGGGCATCACGGCACCGCATTTGATTTCGCGCACAAAAGTACCGGCCAGCAGTCGGCGCATCACGGGACAGCGCAAGCCTTACGCCTGCATTAGCGCAAGATGGGATTCCAAATTGGGATGCGATTGAAAAACGCGCTCAAAGGATTGGAGCCTGATGTCTGTGGTGGATTACCTTTAAATATGGATGGAACTGAGCAAGATTTAATACTTTCGAGCGAAAAATCACAACCGCTTAAAATGGTCGTTTCTGGCATCACAGAGTAGTAACCATAAGATGACGCTTAACGACGGTTTCTGCGCGAGATGAAATTTCTTCAACGTGGCGGCTATATCGTGCCTCAATAAAGGCAAAAGTAGATGGGATTTCGCTGCTTGATTTGGTGCTAGCTCGGAAAAACCGTCAGAATAAGTTAAAATACAAACCGCACTTTCAGGTGCGGGTTTGTTGTATTGATAGGTTTATATCCAATCAGACTCGCCATTCGGCCAGTTTTGCCATCTCTGACGGTAGGAAAAGAAGTCTCTTTTCTATTGAATGTGCAGCGCTCACCGCAAATCTGGGTAATACCCCAATTTATTGAGACGTTGCGGCGATCTGATAAAGATTTCGTTGAGGTATTTTCGGATCTATTCGATCGGGTCGAAAGCCGTTTCGCAATCAATAAACGCCATAAATTGCTCAATCACTTTTTCCCACTTGAATGCATTAGGCTGATAGTAGGCCCAAAACCACGCAATAATCTCTTCTGGGGGCAGATTGGAAAACATTTCATGGTTTCTTCTAATACACCATCACAGAGTCCACGCCAGCCCGCAATGTGTGCAGCAGCCACTTCAGCCTTTGCTGATTGGAATAAAAACCGGCAAGCAATCCGCCGTCATCACCAAACATACTTGGTTCGGGTTGATTGGGTGTAAACTGCATCGGCTTTCTAATTACGTCCATACAGCGGATTACACGAGTACTGTGTGTTTGAGTTAAAAACAACGGGAAATGTGGTAGATTAAATTTGATCACAAAGTGCGGGTTAGTTTTGACCGCACTTATCGTCTTCGAGCGGATCACTCTAAATTAAAATTATCGAGTGCGGCAGGCTTTACGCCACCTTCTCTGTGGTTGTAAAAGCGTGGATATGTGGTGAAACATCCCAGCTTTGGAACAATGGTTTTCATCTTAATAATCCAATCTGTCTTTATGCCTGAGGTAATCCGCTTTAAGGCATGCAGTAATTCGACAAAGTCATCTGGGCAATTGGGCATACTATTCCATCATTTCTCCTGCAATCGGTGGAGCTAAACGCAACATAACCGCGGTAAGGTTTTGGCGTTTAAAATTGCGTAGTACCCTAGTCGAAGGCTGATTTGCGTTTTAGGTGGGCGAGGACGGCCTCGTAAGTTTGATCACCCAACAGTGGATGCAACATGTGCCATGTGAACACGAATTTGCGAGTACGACCCGTTTCAAAACGTAAGCGTAAACGGTGTAATTACGGAAATTTCCATAATGCGATAGCGCGTAACCGCCGGTTTACCCACTGGGGAACCGCCATCAGTGCGTTTTGTCGCAGCCATGAGCCATTGGCTGATCCACTGTGCCACCTTTAGTCATAATGCCACTGGCGACAGCCTGCATTCACGAGTGATCTTACGTTTTTGTAAATCACGCACGAGCTTTGGTTTGTGCGAACTCGTTTTAGCGACAACCATGAGACCTGTTGTGTCTTTATCTAAACGATGCACAATCCTGACGTGGTACTTCGGCAATAGGTGGATAGTGTATAGAGAAAAGTGTTAGCACCGTACCATCCGGATTGCTCTGCACCAGGGTGAACCTACAAGATCTTTAGGTTTGTTAATCACGATAATATCGTCTTCTATAAACGATATTGAGTGGAATATTTTTGTGGCTCAAAACGGTTTTCATCTTCCACTTCTACCGAAATTTCCAATTTGCTCGCCGCCATAAACTTTTTACCGGGGAATATCGGCAATCACCGTTCATTTTTACCTGTTTTGGTTTCAATCCAGGTTTTTAAAACGCGAACGTGGAATATTCTGGGAACAACCTGCTGAGGGTTTGGTCTAAATGTTGTCCCATTTGTTCGGGTCACTGAATTTCAGCCGTTAAGGCTCATTTGTACATAAAATCCATCTAAAAATTTCTAAAAAGTTGGCTTATTGTGTAATGTTCTATGCAATATTCGTTAATTGTAACTTATTTATTGATTTTCGTAAAAATTAAGGAAAAAGAATGCGTAAATAAAACTCTCCGTGCTTATTGCACTTACCTTATCTGCTATTGCAGCTTAGCAGTGGTAATACAGAAGGAGCAAGCTTCCGCTGATGAGCTTTATGCAAAAGCCTGGCCGCGGCTGCATTACAGAAGGAAGTTATTCTGACTCGATTCGTTATTTAAAAGCAGCGACAGAGCTGCTTCTGGTAGTATCTTACCAAGAACAAGCAACGCTTGATTTAATTTATGCAAACCATAAAACACAAGATTTCACAGCAGCGCTGGTTACAGGTAGATAACTACTTACACTCAATCCTACAAAGTCCAAAACCGTGACTATGCAGTGTATATGGCGGGTTTAACAAACTTAGTAACGGCTGATAATATGATCCAAGATTTCTTTGGCATCGATCGTGCAACGCGGAACAACTTCAATGAAAAACGGCGTTTTCTAACTTCCAAAGCTTTAGTGCGTGCGTCCCAAATAGCCCTATTCACAAGATGCGGTAGCACGTATGGCGTATATCAAAGACTCATTAGCACGCCGCGAATTAGAAATCAGTGAAATTCTGGCAAAACGTGATGCGGGTTGCAGTATCAAACCGTGAGTGGGAAGCGTTGCAACAATATCCGGATTCAAAAGCGACTTACGAAGGTTTATTCTAATGAAAGAAGCATGCGAGAAAAATGGGCTTATAACAATTAGCGAACCAAACTCGAGCAAGTTATCGATGCGAATGAAAGATAAACAACGGCAGAAGTGAAAAACTGAAGAATCTGATTTAACTCCAACCAAGAAAAATAATTTCGGTCCCTAGGGAACGAGCTTTGAATAACCAAAAATTATTCAAAATAAAGGCTAGTCAAACCAATCAAAATTGAGCTAGTATAAATCGTAAAAGATTTCTGGGGTGTTCGGGGATGAGCAGGTCCCTGAGCCGATACTTAGAACTCTATAAATCGGTTTCGCCATTGTGTAGGCTTGACCTTTGACTTTGTCATTGACCAAAGAAACCTAAAATGGCCTTTACCGGTTTTGACCGTCGGGTTCAAGGACTACCACCGTAGCGACACTCGGACCTTCCTCAAAATCCATTCTTTCCAATCGAATGAAATCAATATCAGCAAACGTTTCCGCAATCAACTCCGCCAACAAATGTAAAACACACGAGCTGACTCTGACCGCACTTCAGCAGCAACAGGCGGAAGATTCCATTACTCAACAAGCGCTTGCATTAATTGAAGGACGAAATGCGCAAGCATATTGCCTTGTATGTTTCTTTGATGGTGAAAATTCCACGGATAAACTTATCAAAACCTCGGGCACAAGATAAACACGCGTTTATTTACCGGTATTGCATCCTTTCAATCCCAACCACCTTTTGTTCTTACGTTATTTGCCGTTAGATACACCAATGCTGAAAAATAAATTTGGCATTTGGGCGTCAAAACTCAATGTGCAAAAACGTATTGCCTTTTGGATGAATTAGATATTCTTTTACACCACTTGTCGCTTTTGATAAACAAGGGAATCGTCTTGGCATGGGTGGTGGTTTTCAGGACTGAACCTTTTACAAAATTGGCAAAATTCTTCTTTTATTCCTGTGGGATTAGCCCATCAATGCCAGCAAGTCGAACAGCTTCCAACTGAAGCGTGGGACGTCTTCACCGAATTTTAGTTGCTTAAACCTATCAAGAAAATAAAATTTGATAGATTAAAATTGTTGATTTTTCTCTGAAACACCAGGTCTTATTTAATAACTCTAAAGGGATGACCCCTAAGAATTTAATCAGGAGAAGATAAGTATGAATATTGAAAAATTTACCACAAAATTTCAAATAAGCACCAGTGAAGCACAAATCATTGGCGCCAGGTAAAGATAATCAGTTTATCGAACCAGTGCATTTATTGACCGCACTTTTTAAATCAACAAGACGGTTCAATTGCACCAATTTTAACGACCAGTGGCGTGAATGTGGCGTTATTGCGTGCAATGAATTAAACGCCGAATTGAATAAAATTCGCTGCAAGTTCGGGTAATGGCGGTGATGTGCAAAATTTCTCGTCAATTACTTAACTTATTGAATTTATGTGACAAATTAGCACAACACAAGATAAATTTATTTCCAGTGAATTGTTCTTATTGGCAGCGCTTGAAGAGTGGCGTATTAAATGACATTTTGAAAAATGTGGTAGCGAAAAAGAACAAATTTCCCATGTTGATCCAACATATCTGTGGGAGGACGCGGAACAGTAAATGACGAAGAAAAGCAGACAAGCTCTTTGAAAAATATACCATTGATTTAACTGTCGTGCCGGAAAGTGCAAACTTGACCCGGGTTATTGGTCGTGATGAAGAAATTGTCGAGCTATTAGGGGTCGCGTAAACGTCGTACCCAAAAACAACCCAGTATTAATCGGTGAGCCAGGTGTAGGTAAAAACCGCTATTGTGGAAGGTTTGGCACAACGTATTGTCAATGGTGAAGTACCGAAGGCTTGAAAAAACAAACGTCCTTTCTTTAGATATGGGTCTTTGATTGCAGGTAGGAAATACCGCGGTGGAATTTGAAGAGCGTTTAAAAGCTGTTTTGAAATGAGTTATCAAGAAGAAGGCTCGAGTGATCCTTTATTGATGAAATCCATACCAGCTGGTTGGCGCAGGTAAACTGACGGTGCAATGGATGCGGGTAACTTATTAAAACCAAGTTTAAGCGCGGTGAATTGCACCGTGTGGGTGCAACAACACTAGATGAATATCGTCAATATATCGAGAAAGATGCTGCACTGAGCGTCGTCTTTCCAAAAAGTCTTGGTAGGATGAAACCAAGTGTCGAAGATAATCATTGCGATCTTCACGTGGGTTTAAAAAGAGCGTTATGAGATCCACTCATGTAGATATTACTGACCCGGCAACGTGGCAGCAGCGACGCTTTCACACCGTTATATTTCCGATCGTCAATTGCCAGATAAAGCCATCGACTTAATCGATGAAGCCAGCTTCGAGCATCCGTATGGAAATTGACTCTAAACCTGAGTCGCTAGATCGTCTTGAACGCCGCATTATCCAATCAAAATTGGAACAACAAGCATTACAAAAAGAAGAAGACGTAGCCAAGCCGTAAGCGTTTAGACATGTTAGAAAAAGAGCTTGTTGATAAAGAACGTAGAATACGCTGAACTTGAAGAAGTTTGAAATCAGAAAGCGACCCTTCAGGGTTCACAACACATCAAACAAGAGTTAGATGCGGCGAAAACTGAAATGGAACTAGCCGTCGTGCAGGTGATTTTAAGTAAAATGTCTGAGCTTCAATACGGTCGTATTCTGAATTGAAAACAACTGCTGCCGCTGAAACCAGCGAAGGCAAAAGAAATGACCTTATTGCGTCATCGCGTGAGCTGATGAAGAAATTGCGGAAGTGCTTTCGTAAAGCACACAGGTATTCCTGTTTCTAAAATGATGGACAGGCGAGAAAGAAAAACTCTACGCATGGAAGAAGAATTGCATAAACGTGTGATCGGTCAAGAAGAAGCGGTAGATGCCGTCGCGAACGCACTCCGTCGTAGCCGTGCAGGGACTTTCTGATCCTAACCGCCCAATTGGTTCATTCTTATTCTTAGGACCAACAGGTGTAGGTAAAACAGAGCTTGCAAAAACTTTAGGAAATTCCTCTTCGACAGTGAAGATGCGATGGTGCGTATTGATATGTCGAGTTTATGGAAAACACAGCTATCTCGTGAGTAGTAGACTCCAGGCTATGTTGGCTATGAAGAAGGTGGTTACTTAACTGAAGCGGTACGTCGTCGTCCATATTCGGTAATTTTGCTCGATGAAGTGGAAAAAGCACATGCCGATGTATTCAACATTTTATTACAAGTGTTGGATGATGGCCGTTTAACGGATGGTCAAAGGTCGTACAGTAGACTTCGTAACACAGTGGTGATGTATGACCTCTAACTTGGGTTCTGATTTAATCCAGGTAGTAGCAAAGACGAAAGCTATGGCGAAATGAAGGCCTTAGTGATGTCAGTGGTAGAGCCAACATTTCCGTCCGGAATTCATCAACCGTATTGATGAAACTGTGATTCAATCCACTTGGTAAAGAAAATATCCGGTGGGGATTGCAAGTATCCACTAGAACGCTTAGCAAAACGTATGGAAACTCGTGGTTACTGAATTAGTGTTTACCGACGCTTTATTAGATTTCATTGCTGAAGTGGGTTACGACCCAATTTATGGCGCGCGTCCATTGAAACGTGCACTCAACAAGAGATCGAAAATAGCTTGGCACAACAAATTTTATCTGATCAATTATTACCAGGTAAAGTGGTAACCGTTGATTATACTGACGGTAAAGTTCAAGCTGAGACAATAAAGCTTCTAAAATGAAAAGCCATTTAGTGAAAGCTAAATGGCTTTTTATGCTTTGGTAAAAGATAAAATAGGGTAGAATGACGCTGTTTATTGCGTATAAAAATGAGGATGACCGCACTTTTTTAAAAATTGGTTTGGTTTCGGTGTCAGACCGTGCATCAAGTGGTGTGTATCAAGATCAAGCGATTCCTGAATTACAACAATGGTTAGAACAAGCGTTGGTGGATCCTTTTTGAAGTAGAAACTCGATTAATTCCAGACGAGCAGCCATTAATTGAACAAACGTTGAAAGAATTAGTGGATGAGCACCATTGTCATTTAGTGCTCACCACGGGTGGTACAGGGCCGGCAAAACGTGATGTGACACCTGATGCCACATTAGCGGTAGCCGATCGTGAAATGCCTGGATTTGGCGAGCAAATGCGTCAAGTGAGTTTACATTTTGTGCCGACAGCGATTTTATCTCGTCAAGTTGGTGTAATTCGTAAAAATAGCTTAATTTTGAATTTACCAGGGCAGCCAAAAAGCCATCAAAGAAACTTTAGAAGGCGTGAAAGATGAGCAAGGCAAGGTTTTGAGTGAAAGGGATTTTTAGTGCAGGCTCTATTGTTTTCGTAAATTAATTGATGGCATTTATATTGATACTAAGCTCTGAAGTGATTACAAGCTTCCGACCGAAAGCTGCACGTCGCGAAAATTTGGAGAAATAAGATGAAAAAAATCGAAGCCATTATTAAGCCATTTAAATTAGATGATGTGCGTGAAAATCTATCTGATATTGGCATTAGCGGAATGACAGTGACTGAAGTTCGTGGTTTTGGTCGTCAAAAAGGGCATACAGAGCTTTATCGTGGTGCGGAATATATGGTGGATTTTCTGCCTAAAGTGAAAATCGAAATTGTCGTGCCAGATGATTTACTTGAGCAATGTCTTGAAACCATTGTTGAAACTTGCCAAACAGGGAAAATCGGTGATGGGAAGATCTTTGTTTATGATGTAGAACGCGTGATCCGTGTTCGTACAGGCGAAGAAAATGAGGAAGCCATTTAGTGGAAAAAAACTTAAATTTTAACCGCACTTTAGTCGCAATGGCCGCTTTAGTAATTGTGTTTGCGGGGATTAAACTAGCTGCAGAGATTGTCGTGCCTTTTCTATTGGCATTATTTATCGCCATTATTTGCTCGCCAGTAATTAAAGCAATGACACAACGTAAAGTGCCGCATGGTATTGCGATTGCCTTGCTGTTTATCTTAATTTTAATCGTATTCTTTTTCCTGGTGGGATTAATTAACAGCAGTGTGCAAGAATTTACGCGCTCTATTCCGCAATATAAAGTGCTGCTTTCGGAGCGTATAAATGACATTATGGCGTTAGCTCAAAAACTGAAATTGCCGATTGTGATTTCTCGCGAAGCCATTATGGAACATTTTGATCCTAGCGTGATCATGAACTTTGTGAGCCGTTTGTTATTAAACTTTTCTGGTGTCGTGACGAATGCTTTTGTGCTAATTTTAGCGGTGATTTTTATGCTGCTTGAAGCACCGACCATGAAGCATAAACTTGCTTTAGTTTTAAGTGATAATGAACATGATGTTGTCGCGGAAGAACATCATATTGATCGTATTTTAGACGGTGTGATTAGTTATCTTGGCGTGAAAACGGTGATTAGTTTGTTGACTGGTGTCTTGACTTGGATCTTGTTGGATGTACGGATGTTCAATATGCCATTTTATGGGCAACCTTAGCTTCTTATTATTAAATTACATCCCAAATATTGGTTCTGATTATTGCCGCAGTGCCTCATTATTGTTCAAGCGTTATTGCTGAATGGATTTGGCGTAGGCATGGGCGTAACTGTCGGTATTATTGCATTAAATATTGTGATCGGTAATATTATTGAACCGAAGATGATGGGTAAAACCTTAGGGCTTTCTACCTTGGTTGTATTCTTTTCATTACTTTTCTGGGGATGGTTGCTTTGGTACGGTAGGTATGTTGCTTTCTGTGCCGCTGACAATGGCGTTTAAAAATTACATTAGAAAGCTCTGAATCAACGAAGAAATATGCGGCTTTTATTAGGTGATGTAAACGATTAAAGTGCGGTTAAAATGACATCATTATTTAGTAATAAAAAGCCACCATTATGGTGGCTTTCTTTTTATCTCATGTTCGATAGATTAGCGTAAATCATCGATTTCTTTATCCACTTTTGGTGGAATCATATGTTCACGGCGTAGACCGATATCATAAAGCAATTGCAATCGCGATAAAAGATTGATGAGTAAGTACCAAAACCGATACCACCATTAACGCTAATGAGAAGTTATGAATTGATGGACCACCAAAGAAGAACAAGGCAATCACAACAAGAAGCGTTGTGAGAGATGTCGCGATAGTTCTCGATAAGGTTTGCGTTAAGGAAATATCAATAATATCGATGGTTTCTACCGGCGAATTTTGCGGAAGTTTTCACGCACACGGTCGAATACCACGATACTATCGTTGATGGAATAACTCACAACAGAAAGAATTGCTGCCACGAAGGTTAAATCCATTTCTGACTTGTAATGCAGAGAATACACCGAGTGTAATCACCACGTCATGCGCAAGTGAGGCAATACCACCAAAAACCTAAACGCCATTCAAAACGTGAGCCAACATAAATTAACATCATTGCCAAAGTCGCAAGAGTCGCATACAACTGCACCTTGAGCCAGTTCTTCACCGACGTTTGGACCCACAAATTCAATACTGTTAATATGAATGTTTGGATCAATCTGTTTGAAGCATGCTTTTAACGTGATCACCAATAGCAGAATCGTTATTGTCAGCCGGTAATCGGATCATCACGTCTTGTACAGAACCGGTTGTTTGTACAATCGGGCTTTCGTAATACCATTTTGATTTAATGTGCCATGGATTTTTCTAAATCAGCTGGTTGTGAGAAGTGTGTATCAAATACCACACCACCGGTAAAAATCCAAGCCCCAGTTGGAAGCCTTTTTGTCACAATGAAGAAGAGGGAAATCGCCATTAAAATCACAGAGAAAATGCATATCCCACAAATCTCACTTTCATAAATTCAGTGAGAGGGAATGGCAATTTAATCCCATTCACTTCACGGATAAAATGCCCGTTTTTATCTTTTTGCAAATAATCTCATCTTATCCTACCTAAATCGATAATTTTTCAAGACGTTTACCGCCGTAGTAGGAAGTTCCACGATAGCACGTGTTCCGGTAATTGCCGTAAACATTGAAATTGCCACACCTAATGCAAGGGTTACCGCAAAGCCTTGAATTGGACCAGTACCCACAGCATAAAGAATGATTGCCGTTAAAATTGTAGTTAAGTTCGCATCGAAGATAGAGGTGAATGCACCGTTATAACCTTTCGTTAATGGCTTGCTGGATTGGACGACCATTACGAATCTCTTCTTTGATACGCCTGCAAAAATAAGTACGTTGGCGTCCACCGACATCCTGAGGTTAATACGATACCCGGCAACTCCCCGGCATAGTGAGTGTGCACCTGGTAGGATAGACATCAAACTAATTAATAAAACGATATTAATCACCAAGGCAAAGCTTGCGATAATACCGAAGATTTTATAGTAAATCAGCATGAAGACTATGACAGTAATTAAGCCCCGTAGCTGTGCATCAATACCTTTGTTCTACGTTTTGTGCACCAAGAGAAGGACCGATTGTACGCTCTTCAACAATTTGCACTGGCGCGATTAATGCACCTGATTTTAATAACATAGAAAGGTTTTGTGCTCTGCAGAGCTGCTACACCCGTAATTTGGAAGTTAGAACTAAAAGGACCTTGAATGGTTGCGACGTTAATGACTTCTTCATTTTTCTCTAAAATGGTTTTGCCATTTTCGTCTTTTTACCGTTGTCTTTGTATTCTACATACAAGGTTGCCATTGGTTTTTGTAGTATTTCTGGTGGTTTGCGACATGATTTCGCCGCTTCACTATCCAAGGTTACACTTTACTTGTGGCGTACTGGTGTTTTGGTCTAAAACCTGAGCTTGAGTTGATGATGTGTTCACCACCCAATACCGCACGTTTGTAAAGTGCAACAGGTCTACCTTGACGGTCATATTTCTGATTTCTGTGTCAGAAGGCAACATACCACGCGCTGCTGACTCTGGGTTCACCAACGACTCACAATGCGGAATTCAAGCGTTGCTGCTGCCCCTAAGATTTCTTTTGCACGCGCAGTATCTTGAACACCCTGGTAATCTGATTACGATACGTTCTGCACCTTGACGTTGGATAACCGCTTCAGCTACGCCTCAATTCAGCAACACGCTTTACGTAAAATCGTTAAGTTTTGCTCGATCGCTAAGTTACGTGATTCTGCTAATGCCGCTTCAGAAAGGGCAAGGTTTAAGGTGTTGTCACCAATATCAGACACTTCTAATGTTGGGTGTAACTGACGAATAATACGCGCTGCTTTTTGACATTTGGTCAGCATTTTCTAAATGTGACCGTTGTACCAAATTTGTCGCCATTTTTAATCGCCGTAAACTGAATTTTTCTTTACGTAATTCAGTTGCGTAATGTGTCTTGTAACTGTTCTTGACGTTTAGCAAGCGCAGAATTCATGTCCACTTCCATCAAGAAACGTACACCACCACGTAAGTCCAAACCCCATTTCATCGGGTTAGCCCCAATGCTGCTTAAACTGCCGGTGTTGCCGGTGCAAGGTTTAATGCTGTGGTGTAGTTGTTGCTAAGTTTTTCTGCAATTTTATCTTTGGCAAGAAGTTTGGTCATCTGTGTTGGTGAAACGGGCAAGAATGGAGCCATTTTCAAGAACGATAGATTTAGTTGAAAGGTTATTTTCTTTTAGCACGTTTTGTACTTCAGTTAATGCGGTGGTGTTCTGCTTGTTGTCCGCGAGTACCAGAAATTTGCACCGCAGGATCTTCACCATAGATATTTGGAAGAGAGTAAAGCACCAATGGCGACCTACAAGGATCACCATTAGATTCTTCCATAATGGGTAACGATTTAACATAGTTTTTCCCTTTAGGAATTTAAATTAGAGAGATTTTTACAGAACCTTTCGGTAATACTGAAACGATGTAGTTACGGTTAATCGTGATTTCAGTAGTATCGTTTAAAGCGATAACAATTTCAGCACCTTCGGTTACTTTAGTGATTTTACCAATCAAACCACCAGCGGTTAATACTTCAGTGCCTTTTCGCTAATTCAGACATTAATTTTTGTGTTCTTTGTTACGTTTCGCTTGTGGGCGGTAAATCATAAAATAAAAATTAAACCGAAAGATCACGAAAAATAAATAACGTGGACATTGGGCTTTATGCTCCATTGTGTTTTCCTTATAAAATGAAAAAGTTAAAAGTGTGCGTAAAATACTATAAAACGGCATTCAGTAAAAAGCCGATGAAGGCAATAACAACTAGAATTTTGGAATTAATTGATTTTTCAAGCAAACTTGAAGATTTGCTCAGAAAAGCCAATGTTGATCCACTAATTCACATTGATTTTTCTTCACAAAAACAACAAAAATTTTTCTACCGCACTTTTGACGATTTAATTGCAAAAACTAATTCATCATTTGGCGCTAAATTAGCCAAAAGCCTTCTTCGCGGTTAAAAGCGGAATCGGGCAGGAAAGTGCGGTCAAATTTAATTGATATTTCATGATGAAAGCTTAGCGACGAGCAAACATACTTTTGCCCATAGCCGAGAGTTGTTCTGCTGATAAATATTGCTTACCAAGCTCAAATAGCGGCTCTTCAAGAGCAATGTGTCTATCATAGCTCGCCACAAACAGCGTAATCAGCCTTTTCATCTACATCGGTACGTTTTCTCTGCAATCAATTCTTCTAGCTGCTCAGAAAGCTTTGCCCAATTTTCATGCAAAGTGATCATGCTGGCGCTCTCAATTCATCCACCGACTCTTTCGCTTGCGGTGCTTTTTCACCAGCGGGGAAAAGTCTTTTTCTTCATCATCATGATGAAGTAGCTGCGTGATTAAAAATACTGCAAAATGGTTTTACATCATTTAATACGGCTTTGATTCACGCCATTTTTCTAAGTAGCTAGAAGAATCGTAAGTTGCTTTGCAAAAAGCGTTTCACTCTTTTGCTATGACAGGCATAAAAGCATATCAATCGGTTCATTCCAAGTGGCAAATTGTTGAGGTTCGAGGATTTGCATAAGGTTTCCTTTGTTAAAAAGTGCGGTCAAAAAACGCTTCATTTTTCTACCGCACTTTCAGCAATTATGAGTTATCCGCTAATTGTAATGGGGAACTGATTTGCCCTATGCGAGCATAGAATTCCACCACAAAATCATCAAAACGATCGTCTTCAATCGCTTGACGAATTTCCGCCATTAAACGTTGATAATAGCGTAAATTGTGAATGGTATTTAAGCGCGCCCCTAAAATTTCACCGCATTTATCTAAATGATATAAATAGGCTTTGGTGTAGTTTTTACAGGTGTAGCAATCACATTCTGGATCCAATGGGCTGGTATCATCACGGTATTTTGCATTACGGATTTTGACAATACCATCTGTCACGAATAAATGGCCGTTACGTGCGTTACGGGTTGGCATTACGCAGTCGAACATATCAATACCACGGCGTACACCTTCCACTAAATCTTCAGGTTTACCCACGCCCATTAAATAACGCGGTTTATCAGTCGGAATTTGTGGGCAGATGTATTCTAAAATACGGTGCATATCTTCTTTAGGTTCGCCTACCGCTAAACCGCCCACCGCATAACCGTCAAAGCCAATACTCACTAAACCTTCTAGTGACACTTTGCGTAATTCTTCAAATACGCCACCTTGAATAATACCGAATAGCGCATTTTTATTGCCTAATTCATCAAAGCGAACACGGCTACGTTTTGCCCAACGAAGAGACATTTCCATGGATTTTTTCGCATAATCGAAAGTCGCAGGATAAGGGGTACATTCATCGAAAATCATCACGATGTCAGAACCTAAATCATATTGAATTTCCATGGATTTTTCAGGTGAAAGGAAAATGCGCTCACCATTAATTGGGTTTTGGAATTTCACGCCTTCTTCCGTAATTTTACGTAATTTACCTAAACTAAATACTTGGAAACCGCCACTGTCAGTCAAAATTGGGCGATGCCATTGCATAAAGTCATGTAAATCACCGTGTTTACGCATGACTTCTTGACCTGGACGAAGCCATAGATGGAATGTGTTACCAAGCAAAATTTCCGCACCTGTCGCACGGACTTCTTCTGGTGTCATGCCTTTTACCGTTCCATAAGTACCCACCGGCATAAATGCAGGGGTTTCTACGGTGAATGTGCCTTGTGGACGTTCAAATACCAAGCGACCACGACGCGCACTACCGCTGGTTTTATCTAATTCATATTTCATTTTTTTCCTCAACGAATAAACAGTTCGTAGGTTGTTGTTCAATAAAAAAGCCTGTTAGTACAGGCTTCTTGATAGGTATTTTATGAGTTGGTTGAAAATAAGTCAAACCACTTATTCTAAGCCTTTCACATTGGGATTTTTAGTAATGAACATCGCATCGCCATAACTGAAAAAACGATAGCGATTTTTGACCGCACTTTTATAGGCATTCATGGTATGACTAAAGCCTGCGAAGGCAGACACCAACATAATTAATGTGCTTTCTGGTAAGTGGAAGTTGGTAATCAACGCATCCACCACACGGAAGGATTTGCCCGGGTAAATAAAAATAGAGGTGTCAGAAAAAAATAAGGTTCAATTAAATCTGATTGCCATTTTCTTCTGCCGATAGGGCGGCGGTTTCAACAGAACGCACTGATGTTGCGCTCACTGCAATGACACGTTTACCCGCTTTTTTTCGTTTCAATAATGGCATTGCAGACTTCTTGAGAGAGCTCCACATATTCTGCGTGCATAATATGATCTTCAATATTTTCAACACGCACAGGTTGGAATGTACCTGCGCCCACGTGCAAAGTCACAAATTCAAAATTAACGCCTTTTTCGTGTAGTTTTTGTAAAAGTTCATCATCAAAATGCAAGCCTGCTGTTGGCGCAGCCACTGCACCAGGCACTTTGTTGTATACGGTTTGATAGCATTCTTGATCCGCTTCTTCATCTGGGCGATCAATATAAGGCGGCAAAGGCATATGACCGATTTCTTGTAACACATCAAGTACATTGTGACTTTTATCCGCTAATTCCACTTCAAAAAGCGTATCTTGACGACCAACCATAATGGCTTTTACGCCATTATTTTCACCGAGCTTATCTTCGCCTAAAAATAATTCTGCACCTTCTTTCGGGGCTTTTGATGAGCGAATATGCGCTAAGAAATGATGTACACTTAAAACACGTTCCACCAACACTTCAATTTTTCCGCCACTGGCTTTACGACCAAACATACGAGCTGGGATCACGCGTGTATTGTTAAAAATCAACAAATCACCTTCGTTGATTAAATCCAATACATCGGTAAAAGTGCGGTGAGAAATTTCCCCGTTTTCGCCATTGAGTTGTAGCAAACGACAAGAAGAGCGATCTTCTTTAGGATAACGAGCAATCAGCTCATCAGGTAAGTCAAAATGAAAGTCAGAAACACGCATAATTGTAAATCATGAAAGCTAAAAATGGGGCATAGTCTAGAGCGAATAAGGGGAAATATATAGGGGAAGTTGGGTTGGTTATATACCTCAGCCCAACAATACTATTTTTAAAGTCAATTAGTTTTATAAATGCCTATATTGCAGTTATCTGCAATGCATTGTCCAAATGGCGTTAAAGGTTTGATAGCATCATCAAAGTTAGATATATCTATTTTTCATAAATTCTAGAAACTCAATAAGTTTAGGAAAATCAGATTTCATGTTTTTCTATTTTTATAATCACTTACTCCCATTCCTTTCCTAAAACATTCTAATGTTGTCTCTATATAATGTTTATCAAAGAAAATCATATTGTTTAAAAAGTAAGTCTATATCTACAGGACCGGAAATGTTTTTTTATAAAAAAAGTTAGACATTTTATTAATATAGTCTTTATAGAGTTTTTTAGCGCTTCTATAATATTCTCTCTGATAGTTAGTGAGCTTACTCTGGCATTAATTTCGTCATACATAGAGAAACAACTGCAAGTGATTTCTTCATTATTATAAGTGAATGTAACAACCGGATTTCCTCTAATGTGTTTAATAAAGCATAAGAATAAGATTTGATCCTTGTTAAGGTATTTTAAATGAGAAATAGATTGATTAATTATATAGCTGTTGTTATTGTCATTTAACTTTTCTATTAGCATGTTTGCTAACATATCATTTAATGATGTGTCTGTTTTTGTGCCAACTTGATTTACTACTTCACGAATTAATTGTTGTATTTCAGAAGATGCAAATTTTTTTCTTCCATTTTCTCATCAACACTTTTGTTGACAGCATCATTAACACTAGAGTTTAACTTGTCATGAAAGATAAGTGCGAAATCAGCAATAGCCCTATAGGATTCAGCTTTAGCCTTTTTCAACTAAAGCAGGTAAATTAGCAGAAAAACTTTCAAATAAATCTTTAATGTCAGAAAGGGAGTATCCGATATTTATACTACCTTTTTATTTCCCCTTGGTTTTGTAGAGATATAGAATTTTTCTCCTTGTGATAAGGATGAGTTATTTCCTAACATGAATTACTCCTCTTTATGATTAATATTTATATTTCCATTAATTTTCCCAAGGTTTTGTATGTTGACTATATTATCTCCTTTTAAATTAGACTTTATATTATTACTAAAAACTTATCCTTTATATAAGTGACTCCAAATAATAATGATAGAGCACTAAAAATCATAGACCAGCTATTAGGGCTAAGCTCACAAGAAAGATTTGTCAAAAATGTTTGTAATAATAGCTAATGATAGCCATAAAATAATAAATAATATTTTCATTTCATCCTAAGTTTTAGTTTTTTTATAATGTCTGAGTCTTATAGAATTTATGTTATTAAACATGAATTAATTGGGATTGTATACGCGATTTTTATGTGGTTCAATAAAATGATGAAATATTAATTAAATTTGTGATCCATATCTCAAAAATTTCTTTTTTTG